>Ga0247813_10000044_pt1 | contig 203014 bp, 204 predicted proteins | sample UWRJL169409C1_FD_180719 | JGI IMG/M metagenome (GOLD analysis project Ga0247813, IMG submission 180719) | Plant litter microbial communities from Arlington Agricultural Research Station in Wisconsin, United States - UWRJ-L169-409C-1 | ecosystem: Environmental > Terrestrial > Plant litter >...
CAGGAGGTTTATGCTAAGGAGGCTTGATAAAGTAAGTTTAGAAACAGGGTTATTAGCTATGGCTCACAACCTGAAAAAGTTCAGTGCAGGGCCTAAACTGGCAATATGATACAATATCATTATTTTTAAATCAAGAAGACATCTCTAAAAAACATCAACCAAAAAAGAACCGCCTAAAAATTACTTTTTAGACGGCCTCTTTTTTATGGATGTATGTTATTCCGTACTTAAACTATAAATTGGGTTGAACGTTTGTAATGGTTATAAAATTGTCCTTTCGCTTTATATTTTACTGTTTTTTAATTTCGTGTCTTCTCGTTGCAGTTACAAATAGCTAAATATTTTTTTTCTGCGCCAATTTTAAAAGTTTAAACTTCTTCTTTTTATATATAGAGGTAGGCAAATCCCAAAATAATATATACACTATAATCATAGTAAAACCAAAATCTGGTAAAGATAAGAATAGTGCTATACCTAAATGAAAAAACAATCCTATATAAATCAATAGCTTTTTATAAGGTTTATACCAAATAAAGATTGGGAATATAAATTCGAATAATATCACTGCCCACCCTGTAAAAACGTTTAAGCCTGGATTAAAAAACCAATTAGGTGTAAGATTTGGGTTGGCATAATAGAGTAAATGCCACAGGTTTTTAAAATAAGAACCATCGCGCCAAAATGGACGTATAATTTTTCCAAAAGCATTTAAAAAATATAGAATGCAAAAATGCATTTGTATTATTAATATAGTGGTATTGTTAACCATTTGGCGCACACTACGTTTTGTAGCGCCTTCTTTAATAAAAATAAGCATAAAAATTAAAAAATTATGCAAATTGTCACCTCCATTACTTGATTGATCGACTAATAAGATATAATTTATACTAATTATAAAAATAGCAACAGACAATAGACGATTACCTTTATTTAGCACTAATGCAATTATTACAATTGCAGATGCGAAAAACCAGTAAATGTTATAATAGTTATAAAATAAGGGTAAGAATATTAATCTATACGGCATTAATGATCCTAAACCAATATTTACAGCATGCCTATAAAACATTGGAAGTTCTGGCCATATAAAAAATATTTTTAATAATAAGAGTAGGTATGTGCATCGTCTAAACCACATAATATTTTTATCAGGAACAATCTGATTTTCTATGCAACTTTCAATACCAATTATATATTTATGTAAAACTTTGTTCACGGTTTACATTTAAAGATTAGTGACAAGTTCATGCTGTTGGTTTCGTAATCTTTTACATAATAAGATACTTCAAGTGAGTCTGGCTTAATATTTTGATTGTGCCTGTAAAAAAGGTGATCTGTAAATTGTGTATATTCTTTAGATTTCAACATTTTTATTATACCCTTGTGCTTGTTTATTTGGTTAATTCTTACAACAAGGCGAACATCCAATCGACAATGTTTCAGTGCGGCAAAATTGCCCGTTGTTACATAGTCATTAAAAAGAGGCTCCAGCAATAGTTGGCTTTGTTGCCATTTGCCATTTTGATAAAATCTATATGAAACCGATTTACTTATTATAGCATTTTCCCTGTCAAATAATGCGCCATAAGCCAAGATTTTTTTGATTTTTCTTGTTGCTTTACCGGTGTAAGATTTCTGATAAAAACTAGGGGTGTAAGGATATATTGCAACTAAAATATATCCCAAAAATATAAAAATAGTAAAAATAGCAATAAAGCGTTTCATCAATTTCATATGTAGAAAAAATCTATTAGTGTAAATATTTATTAAACAAAATGCTGATTTTTGAGTCTAAATGCATTGCAAAAATATAAATAAACAAAATACTTTTTTAATCATCTGATTAAGTTTTGTAATACTATTACATTTAACATTGACTCTAATTATTTTTTACTATTATTTTGTTGATTAGTCAATTTTTGCTTTTAATCAACTTATACTAAGGCAAAATAGTTAAAATAAATTATAATATTTTTTTCTCCCATATGCAGGTGTTTTTCTTATAAATGATTTATCTAATGTATTGCTATTTGATTTTTAATGTTATATTTCTATGCTAAAACTTTATAGCCTCACCATTTATTAGTCACTTTTTTGGCATCGTTACAGATATTGTTTTCTAATATTGTGATTAATGAATTTTTAATAGCTTTGATGTAAGCACGGTTAACGTTAAGTCTATCGTTTATCCCACGGCTAAATTGTATTATTGTTCTTTTTTTCATAGCTTAAAATCTCAATTGCCTTTTACAACAAATTTATATATATATTCTATAGTTCATACAATGTATTTCATTTACTTTTCTCTTTATGCATGATACTTTATATGCTTTATAATAATGTCCAGGCTGTTAATTAACGGATACCGTATAAGACCTACCTGAAAAATGGATATGATTACTTGTAATAGCCGTTTAAAAATGATAACGATGCTCTATGCTGCCCGATTTTAGGTAAAAAGTGTGCCTGATGTAGATTATCAACATTGTTTCATTTACATTATTAATATTTATAGCTTGATTACCCTATATGGCAAATTCTTTACAGATTAAGCGATATTTCTTATTTTAAATATGCCGATAAGCCGCGCAAGCGCCATATTTCGCCAGTACTTTTTGTAAGATTTAGTACGTTTCGCGAGTAGAATTTCCATTATATTAATTTTGAGTTTTACAACTTCCAGATTTTATTTAGATAAAATAAGCAGCGTTATTAAATGTAGAAAGCATAAACTATTCATTAATATGAAATTATGAATAAAAAATATTTTTAAAGTTTTTTTATTCGGTAATATTAGTTATGTTTGTAAAATAATTTAAACCCCGAAATTATGAAGAATAGTCTTTTAAAATGGTATATGCTTGCATTTCTACTTGTAGGTGATTTTGTTATGTTTGCTCAGGATGGAGAAGGAGCAGACCCAGCTGATGACGTTCAGCCTACTGATCCTTCCTTGGAAGAAAATGAACCTACGCCTATTAATGGTAGGTTAATTTGGTTAGCCATCATTGGTGTTGCTTTTGCTTATTCATATTATGTAAAAATGCAAAAAGATAAAAATGAGGCTTAATGCCACAATTTTAAAATATAAATAAATGCCTCTTTTAAGGGGCATTCGTTTTTTAAAATAATTATTTATTAATTGTATAATTGAATAGAGGATTTATATATGTGTATGTAATATAAAATTTAGCCGAGAAATAATATATATACTGCAATCATAGTAAGTCCGAAATCAGGAAGCGATATAAACGCACTTATACCTAAATGAAAAATTAATCCTATAAATATAAGTGGCTTTTTGTATGGTTTAAACCATATTAAAATCGGAAATATGAGTTCAAATAATATTACAGACCATGCAATTAACATATTTGAAGTAGGATTAAAAAACCAATCGGGTATGAAATTTGAATTAGCATAGTATGACATATGCCATATATTATTAAAGAACGAACCATCACGCCAAAAGGGCTTTGTTATTTTACTACAAGCATTTACAAAATATAAAAAACAAAAATGCACCTGTATTATTAGTACAATAGCATTATTAACCATTTGATTTACGCTGTTTTTAATTGCATCTTCACGAATAAAAATAAGCATGAAAATTAAAAAATTAAGTAACATGTCACCAAAATTTATTGCCTTAAAAGTTAGGAAAAGATAGTTAATGCTTACTATAAAGACAATAATGGATAATAAACGATTACTTTTTTTGAATATGGCGAAAGCAACAATTACTGATATAAATAACCAATAAAAATTATAATAATTGTAAAAAACAGATAGAAACATTAACTCATAGGGTATTAAAGACCCTCTGCCTATACTTACTACATGCTTATAAAACATTGAAAGCTCTGGCCATATAAGTAGCATTTTTAACAATAAGAGTAAATATACGCAACGCCTAAACCATATTATATTTATATTGGGTAAAATGTGATTTTCAATCTGTCTTTCAAAAGCAGTTATAAATTTATTTGTAAACTTTATCACGGTTTATCTTTAAAGGTTAGTAATAAAGTTAATCTGTTGGTTTTATTATCTTTAATGTAATACGATACTTCGAGGGAATCTGGTGTGATATTTTGATTATGCCTATAGAAAAGATGACTTGCAAATTCAGAGTAAACATTGCTTTTCAACATTTTTTCGGTTCCATTATATTTGTTAATTAAATATGCTTCTGCCATGAGGTAAGAGTCCAGTCGACAGTGTTTTAGAGCAGAAAAACTACCAGATGTTTTATAATCTTCAAAAAGGGGTTCGAGCAATAGTTGGCTATGCTGCCATTTCCCTTGCTGGTAAAATTTGTACGAAATAGATTTACTTATCGATGCTCTTTTGCTAATAAACAACGGTCCAAAACCTAAGGCAACTTTTGCTTTTTTTGCAATTATTCCTGTGTATGATTTCTTAAAAAAAGCAGGAGTGAAAGGATATATTGCAATTAGAATATATCCAAAAAAAATAAAAATAGTAAGGATGGTAATAAAGCGTTTCATTAATTTCAAACGTACAAAAAAATCTGTTAGGGTAAATTTTTTTAAATCAAATATTGGTATTAGGAATCTGATTTTTAAACATAATGTATAGTTTAACAACTTAGCTCGTCTTTATTTTTTGCCAGATGCAAAAAATAAAAAATGGTAGCCTTTTCTTTTTGTAAACTATATCAAAAGACCACCTAATTATGTACTACATACTTAGCAATGATATTATTGAACAGAAAAGATTTTCTAATTACATGTAGTAAGTATGGATTTAAAACAAAGCACTCTTGTTTGGAGATAATCAATAGTATTCTAATAGTTAAAATAGAAATGAAATAGCATCTTTTATAATACGACAGTTCAATCCGCATTTCATATTTTATATCTTTTAATTTTTTTTAGCATTACTTTAGTTACACTTTATGCCTTAAAACGAATATCTTAGTACTTCTTAAATTTTTAGTATGAATATTAAAGTTATAGCCTTTGATGCAGATGATACCCTGTTTATAAATGAGCCTTATTTTGAAGAAACTCAGGAGGCTTTTTGCGTGCTTATGGAAGATTATCTTAGTCATAGTGGCCTGGAGCAATCGCTATTTACAAACCAGATAGCTAACCTGCCATTGTATGGTTATGGTATTAAGGCTTACATTTTGAGCATGATAGAGACCTCTATTAAGGTTTCTGAAGGTACAGTAAGTATAAAACACATTGCAAAAATTCTTGATTTGGGTAAAGAGCTGCTCCAAAAACCTATTGAATTGATTGAGGGGGTAGAAGAAACTCTTACCATCCTGCATAGTAAATATAAACTTGTGGTTGCTACAAAGGGCGACCTTAAAGACCAGCAACGCAAGCTGCACGACAGCGGGTTAGGGCATTACTTTCACCACATAGAGGTCATGGCCGATAAAGAAGCTGTTAATTACAAGAAACTGTTGCAGCGCCTCGATATACAGCCGCAGGAATTTATGATGATAGGTAATTCGTTAAAAAGCGACGTGCTTCCGGTACTGGAAGTTGGGGGTTATGCCTGCCATGTACCTTTTCATACCACATGGGCACATGAACGTATAGACCACGAGGTTAGCCATCCTAATTTTAAGGCACTAACTGATATAAGGCAGGTTCTTGATTTAATTTAACAGTTATGAAACCAACCTTCTTTGCTAATGAAACCGACTTTAGGCAATGGCTTGATGAAAATCATATTATAAAAACCGAACTGCTTGTTGGTTTTTATAAAACAAACAGTGGTAAAGCGAGCATTACATGGCCACAATCTGTCAATCAGGCATTGTGTTACGGATGGATAGACGGTGTGCGAAAATCGTTAAACGAAGACAGGTATACCATACGCTTTACCCCACGCAAACCAACAAGTATTTGGAGTGCTGTAAATATTGATAAAATGGCGCAATTGCAAAAGGAGGGGCTCATGCAGCCTGCCGGGCTTGCTGCATTTAATAAGCGTACCGAAGCAAAGTCTAAAATATACTCTCATGAGCGTACCGATGAGGCTGTGCTGCCACACAATCTTGAAGCTGAATTTAAAGCCGATATAAAGGCATGGGACTTTTTTATAAAGCAGGCACCTTCTTATAAAAAGGCTGTAATACATATTATAATTACAGCAAAACAGGAAAAAACAAAACGCTCGCGCTTTGATAAACTGGTTGCCGCCAGTGCTAACGGAGAACGGCTTAAATAAACTAAATTTAAAATATGAGAGAGCAAAACTACAAAAACCACATACGGTGGTATCCGCCCCAACATTTTATTTTTTATCCTGTAATGCTTGTGCTTATGGGGTTGTGTGGCATGCACGCTTGTTATGAGCAGGGCCCCAACCGATATCTTTGGATAGCAGTTGGTGTTGGCTTTGCATGCCTTACCTGGGTAGCATTAATGCTGCGCCAGCATTATGCACTTACAGTACAAAATCGTATCGTGCTGCAGGAGCTACGGTATCGTTATTTTGTAACTACAGGCAAACGTTTTGAACCTATAGAAGAACTACTTACAGACGGACAGTTATTCGCACTGCGTTTTGCACCCGATGAAGAGCTACCCGCACTGGCAGATCGTGCCTTGAAAGAAAATTTATCTGCAGATGCGATTAAGAAATCTATCGTAAACTGGAAAGCGGATCATAGGCGGGTGTAATTTCTATTTCGTATAGTGGTTTATTTTTTACACGTTGTCATCACGAGGCACGAACCAATCTGTCGATAATGCTACTCTTAGATCGCTTCGTGCCTCGCGACGACAACACCTAAAGAAGGCAATTATGAGAAATCCGCGATCATCCTCGTTTGCACAGCATCCGTGCTATCCGCGTTTCATTGAGCATAGGGCAAAATAAAAGTGGGATAGCAAAAAATACTATCCCACTCATTTTGAATTAGGTTCGGAATATAAAATTCGTAAGTCTAACTCTATTCCTCATCTTCAGGCTCGCTCCATCTAAAGCGGTCGTTGTTCCTGTTATATGTTTCACGGTCGCTGTCTATATAATCACCTGCATATGGTTCGCGGATTTCATCATCATATAAATCATTAGCAATCGTGCGCTGCATCTGGTCATTAGCATCCCAGTTGTTGTTTTTTGTACCCTCGTTAGATGTATCAGCATTGGTATCATTCTCCTCTTTCCAGGAATCTTCATCCTCATTAAAGGTTTTAGAGTCTGCATCCCAACTGTTCTTTACTTTATCATTACCATGCACATCATTTACTTTGTTTTCATGATCCTGATCCTGCTTATTGTCGTGGTTCCTTTTGGCGCCACTCTCCTTATTTTCGCCCGCAGTGCGTTGTGTTCCGCTATCCGGAGTGTCTGTGTTATTCTCGCTAAAAGTGTCATTATTTATACCTGGTTGCATGTTTCTATATTTTAGTTGTATTAATGGTCGCTTTTCTTTTCAGATGTATCCCCATCCTGAATTTTCTGCGGCGTTTTTGTAGCGGTTACCTTTGCATCCGTTCCTTTTTCAGCATTTGCTATATTTTTTTTCAGCTCTGGAGTATCCTGTTTATGTAGTGGTTTAGCGCTATCGGTTTTTGGTGCCGGAGTTTGTTTTTCTGATGCCATGACGTTTAGTATGTTAAGTTGTGTATATTATAAAGTTAATCACCACCATTGGCAATAGTTTACATATTAACAAAGCCTTAAATATAAAATGTTATAGAAATTATTACTAATGAATGTAAATGCCCGCTATCTCTCATTTTCTTTATTTGATGTGTATATTGAATTTAATAAATTTAACAAATAATTCACGCTGAATAATGCGTTTAAAAGGGTAGTTGTGCCTAAATTAGTAGAGGCTTAACAGGTGTTTACTTATAAAATAATTTGAAAAACGCTGTATGCTGCCACATTGAATAATTTTTAAGTAATATAAAATATATGGCTACAAGAAACTGGACGCTCGACCCTGCCCATTCTGATATTAGTTTTAGTATAAGGCACTTGGTAATATCTATGGTAAGAGGCTCTTTTAATGTATTCTCTGGTACATTAGTAACACCCCAACACGATAGTTTTACACATTCTGTATTTACCCTTCTTATAGATGTTTATAGTATTGATACCAATAATCGCGACAGGGATGAGCATTTAAAATCGCCTGATTTTTTTAATGCAGATGCATTCCCGCAAATAGAGTTTAAATCAACAGAATTTAAAGATTTTGTGGGGGATAACTATGCTCTAACCGGTAATCTTACTATAAAAGGAATTACAAAGTTAGTAACTTTTGATGTACGTTTTGGCGGAGAAGCAAAAGATGGTTTTGGCATTATGAGGGCAGGCTTTGAAATTCATGGTGTTATAAACCGTAACGACTTTAACATTCATGCTAACGATGTAACGGGTGTGGGAGGTCTTGTACTAAGCGAAGACATAAACTTACAGGCTAACATACAATTTACAAATGATACCGAATAGATTTTTTTAGCTACATAAAACAATAATAGCCGTAAAGATTTACGGCTATTATTGTTTTATGTAGTTTGATAATTAATCGCCCAGATGGGTGTTGCCACGATTAACCTTATTGTCAGGGTTGGAATTGTCATAGCGCCCTTTTTCTGTATCATTATTATAGTCGCGGTTCTCGGCCGTCTCGATATCTTCGGCTTCATTTGCTGTGCCACGGCTTTTGCTCACAACTTTGCCAGCATCATTAGTAGTCTTATCTTCTTCACTTACAGCAGGGGCTTTTTTTTCATCAACGTCCCGGGCTCGTTGCTCTGTTTCAACATCGCCGTTTTTATTTTTATCCAGTTCAGCTTTAAGTTTATCTGAAGACGGATCGTAGTTTTTAGGGAGGTTATCGCCGCTAAAACCTTCATTTTTTTCGCTTTGTTTTTCCTGGCCATTTATTTTTTTATCGCCAAGGTCTTTAGGGTCGTCTGTTCCTGCTGCCATAGTTTTTATTTTTTAGGGTTATCGAAAATTAATCAGTGCTTCATAATGCGATTTTACAATAGCATTTACGGTACTTTCCAGCGAAATATTAAGGTTTGTATAGCCTTCTTTTAAAGTACCGTCGCTTTTAAAATAGTCTGATAAGGATGATTGTACCGGCGTATCATTATCAGTATAAATTTGGTTCACAGTAAAAAGCAGAGTATATCGGTTTTCGTAAAAAGTGAACTTCATACTATATTGTATGCGATGCTCATACTGCACCCCCAGATTTGTATAGTAAAAAGCATTTTTTTTAAAGCCTGTAACCGTTATGGTATTGTCTGTTACATTGGTAAAATCATATCCCTTATCCTGGTCTATCCTCCTGCGCTCCCTTTCTAAAGCCCAGGTTTTTGTAATTGAAACAAGCTTTTCAGGTTTACTAGCAGGAATAGTTACATCAATGGGTTCAAAGCCACCTTCGCTCAGCTCTATTTTAGGAGGCTGGGCACTGGCAATGCCAGAGATGAGTATTATAAAAAGGATATAAGGCTTTAGCATGGCTATACTTTTTTAAGGGCTTTTTCAAACTCATCTTTAATCCTGTCGTGCGATACTAAAAAGGGCTTTTTATCTATAGTGATGTTAATGTCATCTCCATTAATTGTATAAGAACCTTCAAAACTGCCTACAGGCGTACTGCCCTCAAACTGCCCTTTTTGCTCATCGCCTGCAAAGGTTCCTTTATCACCTATGGTACTTTTTATTTTGCTTATTAGGCCCCCTTTATCTCCCGGATATTTTAGTGAAAATTGATTACTCATAATAATTATATTTAGTGTGTTATGTAAATATAATCATTGTAAAACCTATTTCTGTTTAGCTTTTGTTAAACCTTACGAGCCTGTAATTTTAGTTGTTTATCTAACAATGAAACTTTTTTTATCAGGATCAAAAACAATTCCATCATCGTTAAATAATGTATTAAAGATGTTAGATTCTATACAACCTTGTGGTGTGTTTTGTAGCACGGTGTCCCGAGTCATAATAATAAGTTCGTCGCTTAACTGCAACGCCAGGTCAGGGTCGTGGGTAGAGTAGAGAATGCATTTGCCCTGCTCTCCAGCCAGTTTTTTAAGTAATCGCAGTAAGCTGACTTTATGCCTAAGGTCGAGGTGCGTGGTGGGTTCATCAAGAATAATAAGAGGGGTATCTTGCGCCAGTGCGCGTGCAATTAATACCTTTTGCAGTTGCCCGTCGCTTATTTCGAAATGTTTTTTATCAGACAAATGGCTGGTTTGCGTAAGTTCTAACGCTTCGGTTATTTTAAAATGGTCTTCGGGGGATAGGCTGCCCACCCAGTTGGTATACGGCTGGCGGCCAAGGGCAACAAGTTGATAAACGGTTAGGTTACTTGGCGGGAGGCTTTCAGTCAATACAATGCTAAGTTGTTGTGCAAGGCGTGCCGGAGTGTAGCTTTCAATACCTTTCCCGTTAAGTATAACATTACCTGATAAAGGCTCTTGTATACCGGTAAGCGTGCGAAGCAACGTGCTTTTACCAATACCATTTGCGCCAATAAGTGCCGTTAGTGTCCCGGTCTTAAGTGTCAGGTTAATACCCGATGCTATGATATGGTTTAATTTTTTAGAACTATAACCAATGCTTATATTGTTTGCCTGCAATATCGTTTTACTTTTCTCCATAGCCTTTAATTAAAAATGCCTTTACGTTTACTAAGCAATAACCCAATAACCACCGGAGCGCCTATAATAGATGTTATGGCATTTATGGGCAATACAAAAGCGCTTCCCGGCAGCTGCGTAAAGATGTCGCACAACAGCATAAGCACCCCGCCGGTAAGCAATGTCGCCCAAAATAAAACGTTGTGGCTGCTGGTTTTAAACAGCAATTTTGCCATGTGTGGCACTACCAGTCCCACAAAAGCTATGGGCCCGGCAAAAGCGGTTATGCAGCCGGTAAGCAGGCTGGTTGCCAGTATAATTATAAAGCGGGTACGTTTAAAATTAATACCCATGCTTTTAGCATAACGCTCACCCAGTAAAAGCGCGTCAAGGGGTTTTAAGGTTATAACAGCCATAATCAGACCCATAAGAACGACGAGGGCAAGCAATATAATATTATCCCACGGCAGGTTGCCAAGGCTTCCCAGTGCCCAGAATGTATATTTTTGAAGCTGTTCGGCAGTACTAAAGTAGGTAAGTACCCCAACTATTGCACCTGTAAAACTGGTAAACATTAGCCCTATAATAAGTATTGCCATAGTATCGCGCAGGCGTTGCGCCACGGCTAATATTGCCAGTAAAACAATGAAACTCCCAGCTACAGATGCCAGTACTATACCGTAAGGAGAAAGGAATATTCCTGCCAGTGTTGCAGGAAAAATACCCGATGCCAATATTACAAATGCAACACCCAGGCTCGCACCACTATTAAGCCCCAATACGTCTGGCCCGGCTAAAGGGTTGCGAAAAAGCGTTTGCATGAGCAACCCACCAACAGATAAGCCCATGCCGGCAAGCAAGGCTGTGATAGCTTTAGGCAGCCTGTAGTTAATTATGATGTAGTGCCAACTGGTTTTAGAGGCTTCGCCGCCTGTAAGGCTTTGCAAAACATCAGCAAGAGGAATCTTAACTGCCCCCAAGCTAATATTCGCAAGAAATAACACCATTAGCGCAATGCCTAAAAGTGTAAAAAGGAATATATGCTGGCGGTTGTTTTGCAATTGCTATTGTAGTTTTTCGAAAAATTTTAACTCGTAGCCAGGCAACAGTTCCGGGTGTAAAATACGTATGAGGTCTTTTAAAACCAGGTCGGGGCGGTTAGGGGCAAGCTCAAAATACAATAGCCCGCCGGTTGCGCCTTTTTTAGTACTGTACGAATATACCTGTTTGCTTTTAAATGATTTAAATTGAGCGTAATGCGGATTAGTGTCGGTCATTTCTTTAAGCGATGTAAACTGGCTTGGGCCTATCCAAACATCGGCACTTTCTGCTTTTTCCAATACTGTTTCAAATGACAGGCTTATGCTGCCCGTGCCTGCACTTTGTGCCCAAAGATAACTGGCTCCGGCATCTTTTAAAAATAAGGCACCCCAGCTTCCGCCCTGTGGCATGTACCATTGGTCCTGATACAATGCTCCTGCCATTACGGTAGGTTTTGTAGTTACTTTTTGTGCCAGTTTTAAAGCTTCGTTATAGTCTCTCTCAACTTTATCAAACAATTTGTCTGCTTCTTTTTCCTTGCCGTAAAGGGCACCAAAAAACTTAATCCATTCGGCTTTACCAAGTGGCGATTGCTCTGTCCAGTCGCCGTTATAAATAACTTTCAGGCTGCTTTGCTGCAGGCTGTTCAGGGTTTTATTAGTGCTGTTGATGCCGAAAGCCACAATAGCATTGGGCGCAAGGTCTAATATCACTTCGGTATTAAGGCTTTCATTGGCTCCCGCCTCTTTTACCTTGCCGGAATCTATCCTTGCCCTTGTTTTAGCCGATGATATATAATCCGTTCCAGGAAAGCCCACCAACGTGTTTTCTACACCAAGCGTTTCCAGCGACGGTATGTGTGTGGTAGAGGTAACTACAACACTTTTTAACGGTACAGGTATAATTATACTGTTCTTTAAACTATCGGGCAGTACTGCGCCTTTGTGCTGCATTACATAAGTAAAACCCTGTGTGGCATTGGGCCATGGCTGGGTTACCTTCACTACAGTAAAACCTTTGTACTTATATATTTGCAGACCTTTAGCATACTTAACCGTGTTTAGGGTTTTTTCGGCATGCGACAATGAAGGCTGCACATCGTTTTTACATCCGGTAAATACCAAAAAAAGAATAATCAACAGTAAATAAAGCTTTCTCATAAATAAAATTCAACAGGTGCAAAGGTATAAATTAAATAATTCAATATATCTTTGCGCCACACTTAAGGTTGCATTGCGCTGTCGCCGTAATGCATTAAAAGGGAATCGGGTATAAAAAGCCCGGGCTGTTCCCGCAACTGTAAGCTTATCCCCGCAAGGGAGGCTGTTGTTAACTACAAACCACTGTTTATAAAAACGGGAAGGTAAACAACAGTACGCAAGCCAGGAGACCTGCCTTAACTGAAACTAATAACGGATCTTCGGGAAAAAGGTTCAGTAATTATGACGCTGAAATATTTTATTTTACCGCTTTTGCTGTTACTGTGCCATACCCTTGTAGCGCAGCAGGACAGTATTGTACAACTTAAAGAAGTTATAATATCCGACACGCAATTGCGCGATTTCTCGGCAACGCAGTCTGTCCAAAAACTAAATGACTCAGTTATTGGCACGAATGCCGCTTCGCTAACCTCGCTGTTGCAATACAATACTGTTATTTACTTTAAAGAAAATGGTTTGGGCATGGTGTCGTCGCCATCTTTTAGGGGGACAACTGCGCAGCAAACGGCAGTGATATGGAATGGCATCAATATCAATTCCCAGCTTAACGGGCAAACCGACTTTAACACCCTTAACACCCGCGATTTTAATGGAATAGCGGTAAGGGCAGGGGGCGGAAGCGTTATTTACGGCAGCAGTGCCATAGGCGGGAGTATTCACTTAAACAGCGAACTGGATTATACTAATGCTTTTAAAAATGAACTACGGGTTAATTATGGCAGCTTTAACACGCAGGGGGTTCATTATAAAACCAGTATATCATCGGATAAATTTAGTGCGTCGGTAAGCTTTACCCGAAATAGCTCTGACAATGATTACAATTATGTGGGGCGCGAAGGCAAAAACCTTAACGGGCAGTACTATAACACCAGCTTAAATGCGGTTGCCGGCTACAAATTTAGCAGCAGTAACCGACTTACTTTATACAGCTATTACTTTGATGGCGAAAGGCATTTTTCTTTAATATTTCCGTCTGAGATTAGAACAAAATACAGGGATAACAATACGCGCAACCTGTTAGAATGGGTGGGTAACTATGGCAAGTTTACCTCAAAGGTTAAAGCTGCGTTTTTACAGGAAGAATACAGATATTTCGAAAATATCCGCAATAATGCATTTACATACGGCAAAGTAGAATCGGTAATAGCAAAATATGACCTGCTGTATAAAGGCAGTGATAATTTTAAAATTAATACCGTTTTAGATTTTACGCAGAATAAAGGTTATGGCAGCGATATACTTAATAATGTACGGCAAATAGGTTCGGCGAGTGTGCTTGTAAGCCATAGCCCGGTTAGTAGGTTTATGTATGAGGCAGGGCTTCGCAAAGAGGTTACTAATAACTACCGCAGCCCTTTGTTGTTCTCGTTAGGTACAAAATACAAGTTTGCACCATATTACACACTTAAGCTCAACACGTCTAAAAATTTCAGGATACCTACATTTAACGACCTTTACTGGCAGGGCAGCGGCAATACCCAATTGAAACCGGAAAACTCCTGGCAGGCAGAGGCAGGCAATAATTTTGCAGTAAAAAATTTCACGTTTAGCCTTACGGGTTATTATATCAAAATTAAAGATATGCTGCGCTGGGTTCCCACCGGCAGTATTTGGCGCCCTGTAAATACCGACAAGGTTAAAACGTATGGAGCAGAAGTGTTAGTAGGGTTTACAAAAACCATGGGGGTGCATAACCTTGCAATTAATGCCACATATGGTTACACAGAATCTCGAAATGAAGCTACCGGCAAACAGCTCATCTATGTTCCTTATCATAAAGCTACGGCATCATTGTCTTATAGCTATAAAAAAATCTCTGCCTATTACCAGCTACTTTACAACGGCGAAGTATTTACACGATCTGACAATAATGCGCGCTACAACGTAGATGCCTACACTACGGGAAATGCCGGTGCCGAATATAATTTTGGTAAAACGAACACTTATAAACTTGGATTGCAACTGCTAAACGTATGGAATGCCGACTATGTAAGTGTTGAAAGCAGGTACCTGCCCGGCCGAAATTTTAATATATACCTAACCCTTAAATTTTAATAAAAATGATGAACATTAAAAAATGCCTTTTAGCCCTTGTGGCAGGATCTGTTTTCTTTGTATCGTGTAGCAGTGACGATGATAATAATGCGGGCCAGGCCGGTGCTTATAGTGATGGTACATTTATACTTAACGAAGGTAACAGCACGCCAAGTACGGCATCGGTTACATTTCTTGGTAATAATGGCAGTGTACAACAGGATATTTATACGGCGGTAAATCCTGACAAACCGGGATTGGGTACTTACTTACAGGATTTATTTTTTAGCAATGATAAAGCGTTTATAATTTCAGGTTCGGCCAATAAAATAACTATTGTAGACCGTTACACATTTAAATATATTGCTACCGTAGATACAAATTTAGAAAATCCACGATATGGTGTAGTGTTAAATGGAAAAGCTTATATAACTAACTATGCCGGCTTTGGTACCGGAGCAGATGATTTTCTTACGGTTGTTAACCTTTCAGATTATACAACATCTAAAATTGCTTTAAACAACTGGTCTGAAAAGATCATCGAAGAAAATGGAAAATTATACATTGCAAATGGATTTTACGGAAGTGGAACTGCTGTAACAGTGTTTAACCCATCAAACAATACTACTGAACGTGTTATAGAGCTTGGCGCATCTCCGGAATCATTCCAGGAAGAAGATGGTATTCTGTACGTATTGGGTGGTGGGAAATTAAGCAGGATAAACCTTGCTACTAACCAGTTATCAGGGAGTATTAACCTGCCGGAGGCGTTAACCTATTCGGCACAGGATCTTACTATCGAAAATGATAAACTGTATTTTACAGCAGGAACATCGGTATATACTATGCCGTTAAATTCTACAACTATACCTGTGATACCGTTGTTAACTTATACGTCTGACTCTGAGTACGGAGCTATGTATGGCTTTAATGTTAAAGAAGATAAAATTTACATTGCAGATGGTGGCAATTTTTCTCAGGACAGTAAAATATACACTTACTCGCTTGCCGGTGCATTGCTAAATTCATATACAGTTGGCGTAGGCCCTAATGGCTTTTACTTTAACGACTAAATAAATCAAAACGAATAGTTGCAAGAAGCGCCCCGAGATGGGGCGTTTTTTTTTGGCTCTAATTAATCCTCAATTCTGGTCAAATCTAAAATAGGAGAATGCTCTTTAACTTTTACTATCAATTTAATTGGAGAATATCCGGACTTTTTTTCATATGTTTCAATTATATATTCATCCTTCACTTTATAATTCCATATAATTTTAGGACTTTCTTCATTGCTAATGGCATTCAAGCTGTAATACTGAATATCATGTATAGTTTTAAAGTTACTGCTGTTAACTATTTGATTTATAATTTTATGCCTGTCTGTGTTAGAAATCTTAAGTTTTGTTAACTGGTAATAGTCTGACATTCCAGAAATATTGCTATCTTCTATTTCGAAATCATTATTCAAAACAATTTCCGCGATTTTTAAATCTTTTCTGGCATCGCTTTTAAAATATAGCTCAGATTCAAAAATTAATGAGAATAAAGGGATTAATACTATAAGTGCTAAAAATAGTCCTACTACAATTCCTGATTTCCTATGCCCGTAATAGTTTAATACCCTATAACTTACAACTGATAAGATAAGGATAAAAATACCAATAATACACATTATGATTTCACCCATCTGATCTATATTATATTCATAAAAAATATTACTATTACTTCACCTTCTGCAAAGGGCTGCTTATCGCCACATTTTGGAATGCAATGGCACCACGTACCACACCCGATATCGTACTACGCAATGCCTCTATAATGTGCAGCTTTAGTTCTTTTTTAGAATAGATAAGGCTCACCTCGCGCGATGGTTTAGGCTCTTTAAACTGGCGTAGTTTAGCCCTACTTTTTTCGTTCATATCCAGCGTATGCAGGTAAGGCAGCAGCGTCATGCCAAGGCCTTCATCAACAAGGCGCACCATAGTTTCAAAACTTCCGCTTTCTATCTGGAAATGATTGCCCGATGGCAATGATGCTGCCCTGCAAATATTAAGTATGTTGTTCCTAAAACAATGCCCATCCTGTAACAGTAATATATTATTGAGGTTAGCCTCCAGGTCTTCCACGTCAAACTCTTTCTTTTGGTAAGCAGCGTTATTTTCAGGTAAATAAGCCACAAAAGGCTCGTAGTACAATACTATTTCTTTTATAGTTTCTTCGTCCAGCGGGGTAGCGGCAATGGCAGCATCCAGCTGTCCGTTCTTAATCATTTTAATAAGTTCCTCCGTTGGGCGTTCCTCAATAATAAGGTTAACCTTTGGGTATTTATTAATAAAATTTGCCATAAACATAGGCAACAGCGTGGGCATAACAGTTGGGATAATCCCCACCCTGAAATCGCCCCCTATATAACCCTTTTGCTGGTCTACAATATCCTTAATACGGCCGCTTTCATTAACTATATTTTTCGCCTGCGTAACTATTTTAAGGCCTACATCGGTAAGCTGGATAGGCTTTTTACCGCGGTCAAAAATTTGTATGCCAAGTTCTTCTTCAAGCTTTTGTATTTGCATGCTAAGTGTAGGCTGTGTTACAAAGCACTTTTCGGCGGCAAGGGTAAAGTTCTTATGCTCTGCTACGGCTAACACATAATGTAGTTGGGTAATGGTCATTATATAGATATTTATGATAAAATTATAAAAACCATTGATATTACCTATAGTTTTAATAGTTATTTTTACTTAAATTTATTAAAGTAAACACTTACAACAAAACTAATATATAAGCCTTATGAAAACTGAAGAGAAAGATACTTTAAACATATTGGGATTGCCCGTACAGGAAACCGAAGTTATAGCTGCAGAGCTTAATATTTTACTTTCTAACTTTCAGGTATATTACCAAAACCTGCGTGGCATCCACTGGAATATTCGTGGGAAACGTTTCTTTCAGCTGCACGTAAAATTTGAAGAATTATACAATGATGCACAGCAAAAAATTGACGAAGTAGCCGAAAGGGTATTGACACTTGGTGGTACACCATTACATACATTTGAAGATTACATTGCTAACAACAGGCTAACTGTAGGCAAAAACATCAGTAAAGATACCGAAGCCGTGCACCTGGTAATGGAATCGCTTGCAAACCTGCTCCAGATTGAAAGGGTTATACTTGATGAAACTGCAAAAATAGGCGATGAGGGTACAAACAGCATGATGAGTAATTTTATTGCCGAGCAGGAAAAAACGATCTGGATGATGAAAGCCTGGAGCGAGGAAGAAATATAATAAGCCTACTGTTGGCACTTTAAGAATTTTCTACTAAATTCGCAGGTAGGGCAAGCCCATTATTTAACCTGCAACTACTTAGAAAACCAATATTATGGCACAGGACGATTTTTACAAAAAAATATTAGACAACAATAAAACATGGTCTAAGACCAAGCTTGCTGAAGATCCTGATTATTTTAAAACGCTGGCAAGTGTTCAAAAACCACCGTTATTATGGATAGGCTGCAGCGACAGCCGTGTACCTGCTAACGAGGTTATAGGTGCCGTGCCGGGTGAGGTGTTTGTTCACCGTAATATAGCCAATATGGTAATTCATAGTGATATGAACATGCTTAGTGTGTTAGACTATGCAGTTAATGTGCTAAAAGTAAAGCACGTTATTGTGTGCGGCCACTATGGCTGCGGTGGTGTTAAGGCCGCTATGGGTAGTGATAGTATAGGTATTATAGACAACTGGATTCGCCATATTAAAGACTCATACAGACTAAACCACCAATATTTGGACTCTATTATAGATGAGAAACAACGTTTTGATGCCTTTGTAGAGCTTAATGTTAAAGAACAGGTTACAGATCTTGCCAAGACATCTATAGTGCAAAATGCATGGGACAGAAAGCAGGAACTGGTACTTCACGGTTGGGTGTACGGGCTTGAAACAGGTATAGTTAAAGACTTGGGTGTAAACTTTTCTAATAACCACGAATTATCTAAAGTAGACCGTCTTAACTTTTTACTGTAATAAACTTATAGTTTACATGTAAACCCTTATTGCTTACTTGCAATAAGGGTTTTTTATTGCAGTCCCGTTAATGTCTTTTCGTAAAAGCTGCTACAATAAGTGTGGTAACAACACCCATTATTGGTGCGCCAATAAGCCCCTGGATGATGTAGCTTTTCAGGTTAAAGTAAGCTTCGGCATCAGGGCGGGTTGAGAATTTTTTACTAATAGCATAGTTAATGGCATTCTCAAAAAAGTGAGGTGTAATGTAGGTAGAGGTTATGTATTGAGAAAACGGGCTAAGTAGCGTTATAAATATAGTTATAATCAGTCCGGTCCTAACGCCCTGTCCATACGTCATGGTGCCGCCATAGTATTTTTTACGTGCGTTAAGTAGCGCTAAAACATAAATTAAAATGGCAGGTATCGCGATGAGGTTGGTGTAAATAGGGTGCTTCTCTATATGGGTATCATGCAGTCCGGCCAGTTTTTCGGCAAACATCCATATTAAAGTCATTAGTGTAAATACAAGAGCCCATTTAATTTCTAATGTAATACGTTTCATGCAGTAGTATTTATGGTTTACCAAATATAAGCTATTGCAACTAAACGGAAAAATTACTCCCCGTCCCTTTCTAAATTTTCATTAAGTACACTGGGTAATAACTGCGGGATAAATTTAATAAGCAACGGCAATAGCAGGCTGCCACCCGGTAGCAGGAATATGGTAAGCGAAGGGATAGTTTTACAAATTTCGAGCAATTGCTTTTTAACCTTTTTCTTTTCCTTTTCGTTTAGGTTGCGATGCGTAGAGTGGGTAAGGAGCAACACCAGTTCGCCGTTATTGCTCAACTCTTTAACAAGCCTGTTTTTATTACGTATTATAAGCTGTTTAACACTTTGCGCGGCGTGGTCGTAAAAGTGTTTAACAGGGTTACTGTATTTAAAATAAGGAATGTCTTTTTTATTGATGCGTAAAAAAACATCGTAAGATGCCATACTTTCGGCAGCAGCTTCATCGGTTAAACCCAGATTTTCTGATAAGCGATACAAAAAATCGATCTCTGTTTGTTGTGCCGTACCGTCACTCCATATAGCCATTGCAGCCATATCAAGGAGGTAATTTCTTTCTGATTTTGATTCAAAATAATCATAGCTCCTTTCCTGTTTTCCTTCAGTATTAATTTCTGAAAGTTTTGTGTATCTGGCAGAAGCTTCAAATAGCTTTATCAGCAAATTATCATAATCAGTTTTATGTTCTTTGCTGTTTAAAGCATTTGCACCAATGCCTAAAACAGTTTCTTCAAGTTTTTTAAGATATTTTTGCGGCCGTTCCCCGTTTAGTAAAAACTGGCGAAAAGCCAGCACATCCATAAACAATAATGCATTGGTAAGTATATGGCTAAAGCTGCGGCTAAAAATATTTTCGTTGGTTTTAATGCGCCCATCCAATATATTTTCAAGCTCATAGCTTGGCCCCGAAGATGGTAATACCCTATATAAAATACCAAAACCTCCCGGCTCCATTTCTTTGTAAAAGGCAGTAGCTTTAGCTATAAAATCGGTAGTATCTTCGGTCTGCGTTATTAGCCTGTATACATCATACAAAGTATTTAGTAAAGCAGCCTTGGTAACTTCTTCGGTATTCCAGCCCTTAGTTTCACGGGCATCAATATTATTAAAAGAAAGTACATGCCCGTATATAAAACCTGTGTCCCGTATTGCCCGGTATAGAGCATGGGAATTTTCGTAAACGGACAGCCTGTATTTAAGCTGCCCAAAAAATTTGTCTATCCATCCACTGGCAGAAGGGTTAATCATCATCAGGTTATTATGTTGCAAAGCTATGCAAATTTAGTCTGTTAATTCTTATTAATTGTAGTAAAGTGGTTAAGCCGGGATGCATTAAACTAAGGTAACTTTGCTGCTTTGCATCTGTATGACTTTGTAACTTATTAAATCATTTAATATTTTCCTAACACTTATTGTGATAACGCTAACAACGAGGCATGTATTTATGTTCTAATTTCGTATAGAACAAATAATTACAAACAACCTGATCATGAAAAAATCATCATTATTTAGTAAAGCGATTTTAGGAGCAGCTGTGGTAACCATGTCTTTTGGTATGGGATCATGCAAAACAGAGCCTAAGGCCGAAGACCCGAAAGAAGTTGCAGAAGATGCAAACGAACAAAATCTTGACACCGAAGCTACCGACAGTTTAGAAGATGATTCTCAATATCTTGTAGATGCTGCCGAAGTAGACATGAAAGAAATAGAACTTGGCAAACTTGCTGAGACAAAAAGTACCAGTGCCGATATTAAGGCATTAGCAAAAATGATGATAGATGCGCATACTAAAGCATCTGCAACTACTAAAGACCTTGCTGCTAAAAAAGGTATTACACTTCCTGCTGCCTTAACAGATAAAGGTGAGGATGCACGTAAAGACCTTAACGACAAAACCGGAGCCGACTTTGATAAAGCATATGCTGATGCAATGGTAGACGGTCACGAAAAAACAATTAAGGAAATAGAAAAAGCATCAGAAAAAGCGAAAGATCCGGATGTTAGAACATGGGCTGCACAAATGTTGCCTGAGTTAAGAAAACACCTTGAGCATGCTAAAATGACTAAGGAAAAAGTAGACGCGGTTAAATAACCGTAATAAAAGAATACTATGAAAAACATATTGTATATAATTGCCTTAATACTGGTGGTCGCATGGGCTTTGGGCAGCTTTGCTTATCATGTAACCAGCGCTGTCTTTCACCTGCTGCTCGTAGCTGCAGTTATCATGATTTTACTGAATTTACTACGTGGCAACAGGAAGCGCATAGACTAACAGGAAACTTAGGCAGTTACATCGAAAACCCGCTTTGACTATATCTTAGCGGGTTTTTGTATTATAGATATTTTTAAATTGCTTGTGAAAACAACACACCCCTAACCCCTCTCAAGAGGGGAACACTCAAACCCGCTCACTCAAATGTTTAGAGAAAGAGTGTAGCTGTTCCCCTCTTGAGAGGGGTTAGGGGTGTGTTATAAGTTCTGAATGATTTTAATTAAACACAAAAAAGCCGATGCAAATTAACTCGCATCGGCCTTTTCTAAATTAACTTAAGAAACTAAGTCTTAAAACGGATAGTTGTTTTCGTCTACCAGTTTTGCCGCAATGGTTTCCCTTAAGGCAACCACGTTAGGCATATTGTTATATTTTGTAAAACGCCTTAAGCCCATGAGCATCATTCGTTGCTCATCGCCTTCGGCAAAAGAGGCTATCCCTTCTTTACCTTTTGTATTTACAATATCTACAGCTTTGTAAAGGTACAGTTGCGCCATGGCAATTTGTTCTTTTACAGCAGCGGCACCTTTATTTTTAGCCAGTTTCTCGGTACGTAAAATAACCGATTCTGCCATGTATATTTCAATCAGTATATCAGAGGCTGCCATTAGCAATTGCTGGTGCTCATCGAGCGCAGGGCCGTATTTTTGTACAGCACTGCCGGCAACCATAAGGAAGGCTTTTTTAAGCTTGCCGATGATCTCTTTCTCCTCGGCAAAAAGTTCGCTGTAATCCGGAGTATCAAAAGACGGTATTCCCATAAGCTCCTCGGCAACCTTCATTGCAGGTCCAAGTAAATCTACATGGCCTTTCATGGCTTTTTTAATAAGCATGCCCACGCTTAGCATACGGTTTATCTCGTTAGTACCCTCATAAATACGCGCAATACGCGCATCCCTCCAGGCACTTTCCATAGGGGTATCTTCGCTAAAGCCCATACCGCCAAATATCTGGATACCTTCGTCAGAACAATTCTGAATATCTTCAGACACAGCTACTTTAAGGATAGAACACTCAATAGCAAATTCCTCTACACCTTTAAGCTCGGCATCCTGGTGACTTTCGCCATTGGCAACGCGGGCATTAATACGGTCTTCTATATTTTTTGCGGCACGGTAAGCAGCACTTTCGCCTGCATAACAGTTAGCAGCCATTTCGGCAAGTTTAGCACGGATAGCACCAAAGTTTGCAATAGGCGTATTAAACTGAACCCTCTCGTTAGCATACTTAACCGAAGCAGATGTTACCCTGCGCTGTGCATCAAGGCATGCGGCAGCAAGTTTAATACGGCCCACATTAAGGGCGTTCATGGCTATTTTAAAACCATTGCCTCTTTCGCTTAGCATATTCTTTACCGGCACTTTAGTATCATTAAAGAAAACCTGGCGGGTAGAGGAGGCACGAATGCCCAGTTTATGCTCTTCTTCACCTAACGATATACCATTAGCCGGGTCATTCTCAACAATAAAGCCTGTAATGTTTTTATCGTCTCCAATTCTTGCGAACACTATAAATACGCTGCAAAAGCCGGCGTTAGAGATCCACATTTTCTGGCCTGTAATTTTATAATGTGTACCGTCTTCGCTTAAAACCGCTTTGGTTTTACCGGAGTTGGCATCGCTGCCCGCACCCGGCTCGGTAAGGCAATACGCGCCAAACCACTCGCCAGAAGCTAATTTAGGTACATATTTAAGTTTCTGTTCTTCGGTACCATATAGCGTAATAGGCATGGTGCCGATACCCGTATGTGCGCCAAACGCCGTAGAGAATGAACCTGTAGCACCCGATATGTAATCGCAAACCAGCATAGTGCTTACAAAGCCCATACCAAGTCCGCCATATTCTTCGGGAACCGCTACGCCAAGAAAGCCAAGCTCCCCTGCTTTGCGCATGGTCTCTTCGGTAAAAGCATAATCCTTTTTCTCGAAGCGGTCTTTGTTAGGCCATATTTCACGATCGATAAACTCTTTTACAGAGTCGCGCATCATCAGCTGCTCTTCAGAGAAATCTTCGGGTGTAAATATATCCTCACTTTTTGTTTCTGTAACAAGGAACTGGCCGCCCCTCGCTAATTGCTTTTCTATTGTATCGGCCATGATTATTTTAAATTTTGAATTATAAATTTTAAATTTCCCGTGGCTGAATACTATTTGCTACAGCTTCCTGGGACGTCTTTATTATTTTTGTAATTATATTTACGATATGTTCTATTTCAACAAGGTAGCCTGATACTGGAATCTGTGTCAGGTTTGACTTATCAAGAAGCCTCAACCAATATTTGGTTTCCCGTGCTTCTTTTGACGCGATTGATAATTTACTTATAAAGTCTTTTCTTGACTGTGCCGCTATCGCTTCTTCTACATTAGCACCAATACTGGTTCCGCTACGTAATACTTGTTTAGAAATTATATATTCGTTCTCCTTCTTAAGTTGCATGTAAAGATGAATCACATTCAAAGAAAACTCGAAAGTTTTATTGGCAATTATATTTTCTTTCATGCATTTAAAATTTTAAATTCATCATTTAAAATAATAGTTATAATATCTCAAACACCCCCGCAGCGCCCTGTCCTGTACCTACACACATAGTTACTAAACCATATTTGTTTCCGCGACGTTTAGCTTCGTCAAACAACTGAACCGATAATTTAGCCCCGGTACAACCCAGTGGGTGACCCATAGCAATCGCGCCACCGTTAACATTCACAATATCTTTATTAATGCCCAACTCGCGTATTACAGCAAGCGATTGCGATGCAAATGCCTCATTAAGCTCTATTAGTTCTATATCATCGAGTTTTAAACCTCCCTGCTGTAATGCTTTCGGAATAGCTTTTACCGGGCCTATACCCATAATACGTGGCTCTACACCAGCGGCAGCATAGCTTACCATGCGGGCAATAGGCTCCAGGCCAAGTTCTTTAACCAGGTCTTCGCTCATTACCATTACAAACGCGGCACCATCGCTCATTTGCGATGAGGTTCCTGCAGTAACACTACCATCGGCAGCAAAAACAGGTTTTAATTTACCCAATGCTTCCACAGATGTATCTGCACGCGGACCTTCGTCCTTTGTTACCGTATAACTTTTAGTAGCTTTTTTGCCGTTCTCGTCTACATATACCTGCTCTACGGTAATAGGCACTATTTGTTTGTCAAATTTACCTTCGGCCTGAGCCTTAAGTGCTTTTTGGTGCGACTGGAATGCAAATTCGTCCTGGTCTTCACGGCTTACTTTAAACTGTTTCGCCACAGCCTCGGCAGTTAAGCCCATTCCCCAGTAATAATCTTCGTGGCCTGCTTTGGCAGCTTGGTAGTCAGGCACCGGTTTGTAGCCACCCATAGGGATAAAACTCATACTTTCGGCACCGCCTGCAATAATACAATTGGCCATACCACTTTGTATCTTGGCTGTAGCCATAGCAATGGTTTCCAGTCCGCTGGCACAGTAACGGTTTACGGTTACACCGGGAACATCGTCTACCTTAAGCCCCATAAGGGAAATAAGGCGTGCAAAGTTTAGTCCCTGTTCGGCTTCCGGCATGGCGTTGCCCACCATAACATCGTCTATTCGTGTTTTGTCGAAGTCAGGCAATTCATTCATTATGAACTGTATGGTCTCAGCGGCCAGTTCGTCGGGACGTTTAAACCTAAAAACTCCCTTTGGCGCTTTGCCTACCGCTGTACGGTACGCTTTAACTATATATGCTGTTTTCATTTTAAATTTTGTATTAAGTATCAGGTATTATGTATTAAGATTGAGCAAGTGATTGTGTTAAGTTTCGCTGCAACGCAAAATTCATATTGCATATTTCTATTACTTCAGCAGTCAATTGTTTAATAATATCTTCCTGTATAATATTTAATCGTTGTAATAGCATCAATTGTGTAATTAGTTCGAAAGATGAACCATTTGCAATTCCGAGGAACTGAATGAATTCTTTTTTTGAGTTACGCCCTGAACCCTCTGCAATATTTGAAGGGATGGACACGGCACATCTTTTTATCTGAGAAATAAGGTTATAACGTTCATCAAGCGGTATGTTTGCAGATATCTTATATACCTTCTCGGCAACATCCATAGATTTTTGCCAAATCTTTAATTTTTCAAATTGATGCATTGTAGCTCAGTCTTCGTACTTAATACTTAATTCTTGATACTTATAATCAGTTTCTTAAAGGTTTCCCTTTTGTTAACATAAACTGTATTCTTTCAAGAGTCTTTCTCTCTCCGGTAAGCGATAAAAACGCTTCCCTTTCAAGGTCCAGAAGATATTGCTCAGTTACAAGGGTAGCTTCAGAAAGGTCGCCACCAGCCATAACATAGGCCAGCTTGTTGGCAACTTTTTTGTCGTATTCAGATATGTAATGTCCGGCTTCCATACTATCGGTACCTACCAAGAACATACCTAAAGCCTGTTTACCAAGCACTTTAACATCCTTACGTTTTATAGGCTGAATGTATCCTGCTTCGGCAAGTAGTTTGGCGTGTTTTTTAGCTTCGGCAAGCTGCCTGTCCTTGTTTACCACAATAACATCTTTGCCATGTTGCAATATCCCGGTATCAAAAGCTTCATAAGCAGATGTTGATACTTTTGCCATTGCAATACTTAAAAAATATTCCTGCAGTACGTTAAGCTCCACATCGTTTTTATGGAAAAGGTCAGATGCTCTCAAGGCCATCTCCTTACTACCGCCACCGCCGGGAATAACACCTACGCCAAATTCAACTAAACCAATATATGTTTCGGCAGCAGCCACAACCTTATCGGCGTGCATGCTCATTTCGCAGCCACCGCCCAGCGTCATGCCGTGAGGGGCAACCACAACCGGAATAGATGAATAACGAACACGCATCATGGTATCCTGAAACAGTTTAATGGCCATGTTAAGCTCATCATATTCCTGCTCTACAGCCATCATAAAGATCATGCCCAGATTAGCACCCACAGAAAAGTTAACTGCCTGGTTGCCTATTACAAGTCCGTCATATTCTTTCTCGGCAAGGTCAATGGCCTTGTTAATACCCTGCAGCACTTCGCCGCCTATGGTATTCATTTTACTCTGGAATTCCAGATTGATGATGCCATCGCCAAGATCTTCGATAATGGCACCACTATTGCTCCATATTTTTTTGCTTTCGCGAATGTTGTTCAGTATGATAAACGCATCCTGACCCGGCACTTTCTTTTGCGATTTAGAGGCAAGGTCATAGTAATACGTAGCGCCTTCTTTAACCGTGTAAAAGCTTTTATTGCCGCTTGCTAACATATCGTTTACCCATGCAGCAGGTTCCTGGCCTTCAGCTTTTATAAGCTCAATTCCTTTTTCAACACCAATGGCATCCCAAATTTCGAACGGGCCATTTTCCCAGCCAAAGCCGGCTTTCATGGCATCGTCTATTTTATAAAGGTCGTCGGTAATTTCAGGAACGCGGTTGGCTACATAAGCAAACGAACCTGCAAAATTTTTGCGGTAAAAGTCTCCGGCTTTATCTGTACCTTTTACAAGCACTTTAAAGCGGTCTATAGGTTTATCTATCGTTTTTGTAAGTTCTAACGTTGCAAATGATGCTTTTTTAGCTGCGCGGTATTCTAATGTATCTAAATCTAACGATAAGATATCTTTATCTACTTTCTTGTAAAAGCCCTGCCCGGTTTTGCTGCCCAGCCATTTGTTAGTCATCATGGTATTGATGAAATCAGGTACTTTAAAAAGTTCATGTTGCTCATCATCAGGGCAATTGTCATAAATACCCTCTGCAACGTGTACCAGTGTATCTAAACCTACAACATCTACAGTACGGAAAGTGGCACTCTTAGGCCTGCCTATAACCGGGCCGGTAAGTTTATCAACCTCTTCTATGGTAAGCCCCATGTCTTTAGCCTGTTTAAAGAGGCTCATAATACCATAAATGCCTATGCGGTTACCTATAAACGCCGGAGTATCTTTAGCCACTACCGTTGTTTTACCAAGGAATTTTTCGCCAAACATGGCCAGGAAGTCCAATACTTCTGTCGAAGTTTCGGGTCCGGGTATAATTTCGAAAAGTTTCAGGTAACGGGGTGGGTTGAAAAAGTGGGTACCGCAAAAATGTTTTTTGAAGTCCTCACTACGGCCTTCGCTCATAAATTTTATAGGGATACCCGATGTATTAGAGGTAATAAGCGTGCCTGGCCTGCGGTGTTTTTCGATATTCTCAAAAACTTTCTGCTTAATATCAAGGCGTTCTACCACCACTTCAATTACCCAGTCGGCCTCAGCTATTTTATGCATGTCATCTTCCGTATTACCGGTAGATATTCTCGATGCAAATTTTTGATGATAAATAGGGGAGGGTTTGCTTTTTAGCGAATTGGCCAGGTGGTTGTTCACAATCCTGTTTCTCACAACTTTACTTTCAAGGGTAAGGCCTTTTTTTTGCTCTGCTTCGTTAAGTTCCCTTGGCGGTATGTCAAGAAGGAGCACTTCTACACCTATATTGGCAAGATGGGCAGCAATGGCCGATCCCATAATACCGGAGCCTACAACGGCTGCCTTTTTAATAGTGCGTTTCATTTATTATCTATTTAAGTTGTGCCATGAAGTTCGCCAAAGGCTCATTTCATAAGCACTTGTGTTGTTTTATGTTATTCCGACTGTTCACCGTTAAAGATCTTTTTCTCGGCAATAAGATCATTAATTACTTCGGCAACTTCTATAAAATGTTCCATCTTTTCTGCCGATATATGCTGTTTCACAATGTCGTTAAACTTAAGCACTGTATCGCGGCTTAGCTCTCTTTTCTCTTTTCCCAGTTTGGTAAGGTGTATAATTACACCACGGCCATCTACCGGATTTTTTTTACGTACTATAAGTCCTTTGTCTTCCATACTTTTTAAGGTACGGGTAAGGCTGGTAGGTTCCATACCCATTTGCGGTCCCAGTGCTGTAGAAGATATACCGTTTTCTTTATCTATAGACAGGAGTGCAAAACCTATAGACATACTGGCGCCATATTTTGAGGCTTCTTCATTATACATTCTTGATACTGCCTGCCATGTAGCCCTTAGTATATAATCAATCGTCTTCTCTTTCATGTGTTTGTTATTCAAATATACAAATAAATAGTATGCATGCATATTAAATAAATGTTTTTTTTCTGTTGTCAATAAAAATAGGTCGGTTTTTTTAACGAGATGCTAAAAGTGCCTTAGTAAATATAGTAATTAATTTTAAAAGGGTGTGTAAATAAAAACTCCCCGTGAAGGGGAGCTGTACTGTATTTTAGGTACATAAACATATAATTGTCATCTAAAGATGGCTCGGTTATAGAAAATATAATCTTTAGTGGGCTTTAGCAGAGTATCCCTTTATGATTATTACTACAGATGCAGTAGTATCTCCATGGGTCGCATCTTTTTCGTGATAATTAAGGATGCTGACTTTTAAAACAGATGATATTTCTATCTTATAGTTTTCAGGGTCGTCTATAACATCTTTATTAATATAAAGTTTTATTGTTTTGGCTTTTTTAAGTTTACCGGAACCAGCTTTTAAAGATGCTGCATAATCGTTTAGCGATATAATATCGCCCTGTACTTTACGTGTTATTAGAGTTGCGCCCTCACTATTATCGTTGCCTTTACCTGTAAAAACTTTGGTTTCTAAAATATTTTCAGGATCAAGAAATATATGCGGCCTGTCTATCTTAAGGCTGTCCAGGTACACCTCCCCGGGATATGCAGTAAGCGTTTTAGAAATATATATAGGTTTACCTGCGTTTACTTTTTCCTGAGCTACTGTAAGTAATGGTAATGATAGCAGGGCAGCAATCAATAATTTTTTCATGACAATCTTTATTCTAAACTTTTTATAATTTTTTCCTCGCCATTTGTAAGCAGTAGCGTGTTGCTTGTTTTCCAGTACTCTTCTGTAAAATGGGTACCGGCAGCAAAGAGGCTCTTTTCTTTATACTTTTTTGTTTTATCAAGCTCAAATTCGCCTTCCTTATAATCCATTACCACATTATCGCTGGTAAAATCGAAGGTATCATCCAGCTTCTTTTTCATCTTTACATGAACCTTAAGGCGCACTTTGTTGTAGCTCAGTATGTATTTATCGCCATCAATCCTAAAAGTGGTTTTCCTGTCAATATCAAATAGTGTAAACCTAAAGAACAGCACGTTTATTTCCTTGCTGAATTTTTTGTGTTCTTTGCTAACTTTTGTATCACTATCCAGTATCAGCTTTTTAACAGGATCGTAAATTACTGTACCGGTATACATCATTTCTTCAATACCGGGTTTTGGTGTAATGGTTACAATTTCTACAGATCTGCCTTCTTTATCAGTACGCATTTTTAGTTCGTAATCGTACATCTTACTGTTTAGCAAACGTGTTATTGCTTTAAAATTATAGGCGTAGGTTATGGCATCGCGTACATCAAAGAGGTACATGGCATCTATCATTTGTTTGTTGACACCTTCAGTACCTGCATCTTTAAGTCGAAACGACCTGCTTTGCTTAACATAAAGGTCAGACGCACCACTTTTACGCTTTATATAGTAATCCAGCAAACCGTCGGCAAATTTAGTATAATCACCGTTAATGTTGGCAAATTCTCTGAAATAGGTATTCATAAGCAAAGCTTTTTCAAGATGCTTTTTAGAATTGTTTACCATGTCTTCCAGAATTTCGTTAATAGGCTTACTGGCCACTACAACCTCTTCGAGCTCTATGCCTGCAGGCTCAAGGTATATATCGGGCTCCTTAGCGGAAGCATTTACCGTAACCGAATATGTTTTATAGGTTAAGTGGCTAATAATAATATTCTTTGTGCCATCGGGTACTATGATCCTGAAACTTCCTTCGCTGTTACTTACCGTAGCAATATTACTATCGGGCACGCTTATGTTTGCGCCTTCTACGGGTTCCTGCGTTATTATATCTTTTAATGTGCCTTTAATAGTTATGGATTGCGCAAAAATTACAGGCGAAACAAGCACCAGTAAAAAAAATAATAGTTTGTTCATGGCAGGTGTATTGGTTACCTGCTAATGTAATTAATTTTTTATGATGTAAGAAATAAGCAATTGATTACTAAACAAAAAACTCTCCATAAGAGAGAGTTTAAAAATGTATTAAATTTTATCAGAGTTGCCATATATTTTTTCATACAGCTTCTGGTATTTTTCTTTAACAACCTTGCGTTTCAGTTTTAGGGTGGGGGTCATTTCGCCGCCCTCCACACTCCATACTTCGGGGGTTAACTCAAATTTTTTAACCTGCTCCCAATGCCCAAATTTTTTATTAATGCCGTCTACTTCTTCCTGTATCCTGTCATGTACCTCCTTGCTGTCGGCAATTTCCTGGTTAGAGCCCAAGTTAAACCCTTTGCGCGAAGCCCATTGTTTTACAAAAGCAAAATCAGGCTGAATAAATGCAGCAGGCATTTTTTCGCCATCGCCTATAACCATTATCTGCTCTATAAAGCGGCTTTGCTTCATTGCATTTTCTATAAGCTGCGGTGCAATATATTTACCGCCGCTGGTTTTAAACATTTCCTTTTTACGGTCGGTAATTTTAAGGAAGCCGTCGCTGTCTACATTACCAATATCGCCGGTATGAAAATAACCATCTTTTAAAGCTTCGGCAGTTTTTTCAGGATCGTTAAAATAGCCCATCATTACATTAGGGCCCTTGCAGAGTATTTCGCCATCTTCAGCAATTTTTACTTCTACACCCTTTAGCAGTCTGCCCACAGTGCCTATTTTAAAGCCACCGTTACGCTGGTCGTTAACAGCTATAACAGGAGAGGTCTCGGTAAGTCCGTAACCTTCCATAACCGGAATCCCGGCAGCAGCAAACACACGTGCAAGCCTTGGCTGTATGGCTGCGCTACCGCTAACCATAAGGCTTAAATTACCACCCAGGCCTTCTTTCCATTTACTGAAAATCAGTTTGCGTGCCAGCCATAGTTTAGCTCCATAAATTGGGCCATTGGCACCATAAGGTTCATATTCAAGACCAACATCTACTGCCCAGAAGAACAGTTTTTTCTTGATGCCCGTAAGTGCCGAACCTTTTGCTATAATAGCGTCATACACTTTTTCCAGTAATCGGGGTACGGCTGTAATAACATGGGGTTTAACCTCTTTAATATTGTCGCTTACTTTTTCTATGCTCTCTGCAAAATAAATAGATACTCCTACATATTGATATATATAAAGTATCATGCGTTCATAAATATGGCATACGGGCAAAAAGCTGAGTGCAATGCTTTCACCTTTTACAAATGGTACCCGCTCTTCGCTCATAAGCACATCGCTTACAATATTCTTGTGCGAAAGCATTACGCCCTTTGGCCTGCCTGTAGTGCCAGATGTATATATTATAGTAGCAAGTTCATCTTCCTTAATAGTATTCTTTATATCTTCCACCTGCTGCTGGTTAGAAGTGTCTTTACCCAATTCAAGTATCTCGTTCCAGTTTTTGCAGCCCTTAATATCATCAAAAGAATAAATTTCTTTTAGCCGAGGTACATTTGCCTTTATTGAGTTAATCTTGTCAAATAATCCCTGATCGGACACAATACAGTAGGTAGATTCCGAATGGTTAAGTATGTATTCGCAATCCTCTTCAGATATTGTAGGATATACCGGTACATTCTGGGCACCCGTTTGCAAGATACCTATATCGGTAATATTCCATTCGGTCCTGTTGGTTGAAGATATTACAGCTATTTTGTCATTTTTTTGTATGCCCATTCGCAACAGGCCGCGCGAAAAAGCATTGGCTTTATCGAGGTATTCCTGCGTTGAGGTTTTTACCCACTCGTTTCCGTACTTGGTAACCAGTGCTGCGGTAAGGTTATATTTTTCGAGCTGGTAGTAGGGAAAATCAAATAAACGGGTTATGTTATCCATAAATTTTAAGAATATAATATCTATGCAAATTATGAAATAATATTTTATAAACCAATAATTTCAGGATATCATATTTTTTAATACCAATAAAAAACCACCCGTAAAATTGGGTGGTTATCCTGTAAATACGTAAAATGTTACTTGCTTTCTTTCAGTACCATATCAATAGTTATAGCTCCGGCAAGTATCGCAATTTTGCTTTCCCTGTCAAGATAGTCAGGGCTAATCATTACGTTATATTTATCGGCAGTGGTAAAGATCTCCTTTAAGGCACCTGCCCATTTTTTAGAGATCACCCCAATTTGCGCTCCCTTAGCATCCTGAATTGTAAAATTCCAGGCTTTCCAGTCGCCGGTAATCTCGGCAATAAGCACTTCTGCCGGATTAAATATTTGAAAGGTGGGCTTAAAGAATTTAAATTTCTGTTTGATAGTTCCTAATACCGTTCCGTTAGCATCTGCAATCGTAATTTTAGACATCCAGAACGTCCATCCGCGGGATATTGTAGCTTCTACGCCGCCCTGGGCATTATGTATTTCCAACAGAAAAGGCAGCATAGGTTTTTTAAGCAGCAGCCTAAGTGCTTTTTGTCCCGTGGTAAGCTTTTGCTTTATGGCACCTACGTTTTCGCCCTTGTCGTTAAATACGTTGTACTGGTTTTCAAACTTAAACAGGTTTACTTTTTCGTCTATAAAGAAACTGTTGGCATCAAAAAAATTAGAACTCATGTGGTGGTTTGTTGATTGATATTGCCGTGTGAAGGTAAAATAATTTTATAAATCTTTGATATTTGTATAATCATGTTTAGCATAAATTTAAGTTATGTGATGTCAGGCGAAGTGCTGCAAGTATCAATCATCTAAAAAATAAATAATTACCCAGTTCACACATTTCAAAACCCGCAACCTTCCCCATTCCACAATAAATATGTAACTTTGGGGTACTAATATTACCGTTATAAAACCACACAATGTCGAGCATTATACAGTTACTTCCAGACCATGTTGCCAACCAGATCGCTGCCGGAGAGGTGGTGCAACGGCCGGCATCGGTGGTTAAAGAGCTGCTGGAAAATGCTGTTGATGCCCGCTCTACAGAGATTAAACTAATCGTGAAAGATGCCGGTAAAACCCTGGTGCAGGTTATAGATAACGGCCTGGGTATGAGCGTTACCGATGCACGCCTGTGCTTTGAGCGCCATGCCACATCCAAGATTCGCCTTGCCGAAGACCTGTTCTCATTACATACTAAAGGCTTTAGGGGAGAGGCGCTTGCTTCTATTGCGGCTATTGCCCACGTAGAACTTAAAACCAGGCAGGAGCAGGAAGAGCTGGGTACGCACCTTGTTATAGAGGGCAGTAAATTTACCTCGCAGGAGGTGGCGGTTTTACCTAAGGGCACGTCATTTTCGGTAAAGAACCTGTTCTTCAATATCCCGGCACGCCGCAACTTTTTAAAGAGTGACACCGTAGAGTTTCGACATATTGTAGACGAGTTTGAGCGTGTTGCTTTGGCACATGCCAACATTAGTTTTATGCTGTACCACAATGGCAGCGAAATGTTTAACCTGCCTGCCAGCAATACCCGCCAGCGCATTGTAAACATTTTTGGCGGCCGTACTAATGAGAAACTCGTTCCCATTAAAGAAAATACCGAAATTGTAGAGATTCAGGGGTTTGTAACCAAGCCGGAGTTTGCCAAGAAAAACAGGGGAGAGCAATTCTTTTTTGTTAATAACCGTTACATAAAAAGCGGTTACCTGCACCACGCCGTTATGGCGGCTTACGAAGGCCTGCTTAAAGACGGCTGCCAGCCCGGATATTTTATTTACCTGGATGTGCCGCCCAATACTATAGATATTAACATTCACCCTACGAAGACCGAAATAAAATTTGACGATGAGCATGCGCTTTATGCCATTATGCGGTCGTCTATAAAACATAGCCTGGGGCAGTTTAATGTGAGCCCGGTGCTGGACTTTGACCGTGATGCCAACCTTGATACACCTTACAATTATGAGGCTAAAGAGGCAGTGATGCCGGAAGTGTTGGTAGACCGTAACTATAACCCGTTTGCTGTTGAAGAGAAACCTGTACGGTCGGCATCTATGTCATCAGGGTCGGGAAGTTTCTCGTCGCCATCATTCAGGAAAACGCAGTCGCAGCCTGCCTGGGAGAGTTTGTATACCGGCATTAGCATATCATCATCGGAAGATATTGCCGAGATCAATTTTGAGTCGGAGGAAGTTACCGGCTCACTTTTTAACGATACCGAAGTGGAGCAGGCGGTGTATAAAACCTACCAGATCCATAAAAAGTATATTGTAAGCCCTATAAAATCAGGGCTCTTGATAATCGACCAGAAGCGTGCCCACCAGCGTATTATGTATGAGCAATTTTTGCGAAGCATTACCGTGCAGCATGCCGCGAGCCAGCAGTTACTGTTCCCATTGGTTTTGCATTTTAATAAAACCGAGCTGGAACTGATTAAAGAAATGCAGGATGCCCTGCAAAATACCGGTTTTGTTTTTGCCGAGTTTAACCACGACCACATTGTAGTATCTGGGCTTCCGGTAAATGTATCCGAGAGCGAAGTGTCTATTTTACTGGAAGAATTAATAAACGACCTGCAGCAGGAAGTGCCCGATAGTAGTTTTAGCCAGAGCGACAGCATAGCAAAATCTATGGCACGAAGTTTGGCGGTAAAAACAGGAACGCTGCTTAACGACCGTGAGCAGGAAAACATTGTAAACTCTTTGTTTGCCTGTAAAGAACCCGATGTTTCACCTTTTAATAAACCAACTTTCATTACCGTGAGTGTGGAAGACCTTGATAAACGATTTGCTATATGATGCGTATAACCGAAACTGTTAAGCATTTAATAATAATAAATGTAATTTTTTATATAGGAAGTTTGGTTGTTGGTACACGTGCCGATGATATACTTGCTTTACATTTCCCACTAAATTCTGATTTTAAAGTATGGCAGCCTATTACTTATATGTTCATGCATGACAGGACTAATTTTCTTCACATCCTTTTTAATATGGTTGGGTTATGGATGTTTGGTAGTGCATTAGAAACTTATTGGGGACCTAAAAAGTTCATCTTTTTTTATATTTCATGCGGGTTAGGTGCCGCTGCTTTGCATGTGGGCATCGACTTTTATTCATTTAACAAAGCAATGGAGATTGTTGAGGCTACCGGACTTACCAGGGAGCAAATTTTGAATGCTTTAAATACACAGGATTTTTCAATTTTTAATGGAAAGATAGACCAGTCTACATTTAACATGTTTGCAGGAAATTTTTATTCTCCTATGCTAGGAGCATCCGGTGCACTATATGGTATCATGGTTGCGTTTGCATTTATGTTTCCTGATGTTGGGCTTATGCTATTATTTTTTCCCATTCCTATAAAAGCTAAATATTTTGTGCCCGGACTATTAGCATTTGATTTATATAAAGGTCTTAAAGGGCAGGGATTGTTTGGCAGCGGAGGAGATGGTATAGCTCACTTTGCTCACTTAGGTGGTGCTATTTTAGGATTTATAATGATGTGGTACTGGAAGAAAAATCAATACAACGGCAACCGCTGGAACTAACTTTATGAGCATAATAAACGATTTAAAAATGGAATATAGGGTGGGGGGCATTGTGCAACGCCTTATCTTTTGGAATGTTGGCCTCTTTGCCATCCCCATGGTCGTGTTTAGTATTTTGTCGCTACTAAATGTAGATATTTCATTTTTGCGCTGGGATATTCCTATGGCAACCGATTGGCTTAGCCTTTCGTCTAATCCCGCCGATTTACTCTGGAAACCCTGGTCGATAATAAGCTATGCCTTTTTGCATGCCAGTTTTACCCATATATTATTTAACATGCTTATGCTGTTTTTTGCAGGCAGGCTGTTCCTTACATTCTTTACACAAAAGCAATTGTTTGGAGTATACATACTTTCGGCAATATTTGCCGGGGCAGTTTTTATAGTGGGTTATCAAACATTGCCTATGCTTACGGGCGTAACTACTAAAATGGTAGGGGCATCGGCATCCATAATGGCACTGCTTATTGCAACAGCCGTTTATGCACCAACTTATAGTGTGCGCCTTATGCTGATAGGTACCGTGAAGCTGTGGCACATTGCTCTGGCATTTATTATAATCGACCTTATTTATGCCTCTGCCGAAAATACCGGCGGACATATAGCGCACCTTGCCGGGGCATTATTTGGATTTGTTTATATAAAATTATTACAAAATGGCAGCGACCTAACTAAAGGTGTTTCTGCAATTACAGAGGGCGCGGGAAGTTTATTTAAGACACGCAAACAACAGCCTTTTAAAAAAGTGCACCGCAACACTTCACCGTCTGTACCTAAAGCGGCGGGTACCAGGCCTAAGAGCATTACACAAAAACAAATAGACGATATTCTTGATAAAATAAGCCGTTCGGGATATGACAGCCTTACAAAAGACGAGAAGGATTTTTTATTTAAAGTTGGTAAATAATAAGTAGCTTTGGGACTACACAAAGACGGTAAATGAAAAAACTTTCGTGGTTTAATAAGGGTGTCTATTTTCTCAATATTGTGCTTACCGTGCTTACGGTAATAGCATATATATTACCTTTTATGGCACCTAAACTTTTTCCGTTGCTGTCTGTTTTTACATTGGTAATGCCGCTCATGCTGGTGCTAAATTTCATCTGTTTTTTGTACTGGATGTTCCAGGCAAAAAGGCAAATGCTGCTTAGTGGGCTTATATTGCTGTTGGGCATTACTTTTGTAAGTAAATTTTACCGTTTTTCCGGCAAAGAACTTCCGCCTGACAAAGACGATTTTACTTTAATGAGCTACAATGTACGCCTGTTTAATTTATACGACTGGCTGCCCGACCGCGATATTGCAACTAAAATACCTGCATTTATAAAAGAACAAAATCCGGATATTTTATGCCTTCAGGAATATAATAAGATAGGCGATACCTCTTTTAAAAATTATAAATATAAATACATTTTTAAAATGGCAGGTCAAACGGGGCAGGCTATATATTCACGCTATAAGATTATTGGCAAGGGAGATATACAGTTCCCGGGGTCGGCTAACAATGCTATTTATGCCGATATTAAAAAGGGTAAAGACACAATACGTGTATACAGCATGCACCTGCAGTCTATAAAAATAAGCCCGGATATTCATGAAAGTATAGATGAAGAAAAATCTAAAGTTATATTTAACCGCATTAGCGCCGCCTTCGAAAAACAGCAGCTCCAGGCAGAACTTGTTGCTAAGCACAAAAACGAATGCCCATACCCCATGATTATTTGTGGTGACCTTAATAACAGTGCGTTTTCTTATGTATATCGTAGTGTTAGAGGAAACATGAACGATGCTTTTGAAGAAGCCGGAAAAGGCTTCGGCAGGTCATACAATTTTAAGTATTATCCTGCACGAATAGACTATGTGTTTACCGATAAGCTTATTGAGGTAAAACAATATATCACATTTTCAAAATTCATAAATTCTGATCATTTCCCGATAATGACACGCCTTTGTTTTGAAGCTCAGAATGATGATGAAAAGTAAGATTACAATTCCTGATTTTTTAAATACTCAAGCGCATAACGGCCTTCGTTAAACAAAAGGTCGAGTATGCTAAGGTTATTAAGGTAACCGTGTTTATCTCCAAAAACCTGGGTGTATTCTTCAAATTTAGAAGTGTCTTTTTTGCCATTGGCTAAATATCTAAAGTCACTCACATCTTTAGGATTCAATATAAATTCATCGGTCTTATTGTAACTAAAATCCATACCAAGACAAGAGGTTATAACTTCTAAAGCCTGAAAATTAAGGTCCATCATATAGATGTGCTTTTTCTCAAATATAGGGCGGATATCATCCTCAAAATACTCAAAGAAAGGGGAAGCCCTGTAAGCCGCTTCGAGCGATTTAAAATGCTGTTTTCTCCAGTCGAATGCCTGCTCTATCTTAACATCCTTAAACATGAGCCTGCCTTTTTCTTCATTATGCTTAACGGGTATGTTAAGCAACTGTATACCGTTAGGGCTATAAATGTACATGCGGTTACGGTTGGTTTGTTTCTGGAAGTTGTCTTCCACTTCAAAGGTTACCGAATCTGCTTTGGCCATTGCCACAAAATGGCTTATAGAAGGAAAATATGTAGGGTGTATGAGTATGTCCATCAATAAGTGGATTTTGTTATTTGTTTATTTGATAATTTGAAAATTACGCAAACCATTAAGCTTATTTGTAATACTCTCCAATAAAATTCTTGAGTCCTGATATTGCTTTTCAGTTATAAAATCAAGTTCAAATGAAATAATTATCTGATTTAAAACTTCTACTGCTGAACTGAAGGCCATCACTGTAAAATGAGCTTTATCTTTATAAGAATTTCTTGCAGAGCCTTCAGCTATATTAGAGCAGATTGATATCGCAGCTCTCCTTAATTGGCTTACTAAACTATACTTTTCCGAATCAGGAAAAACAGATGTCAACTTATAAATAGTCTTGGTAAATTCTTTAGCTTCAATCCAAACCTCTAACTTCTCAAAAGAGTACACATACATTTTCTAAACAAATTTTGTTTACCATTAAATCAAATAACCAAATTAACAAATAACCGAATTATCAATAATGCTATTCTGTTTTTCGTTTCTTCCTGAAATAATCAAAAACAAACCATGCAACCAATAGGCCTATAAAATATTTAAAATACGATACCGGTTCGCCACTGCCACCTACGGTGGTAAATAGCCTCTCCCAACGTATTTTTTTGCCTATATTGCTCCATTTAACATCCTGATTTAAACTCATCCATATAAACACCGGTTTACCTACAATGTGATTTTCGGGCACAAACCCAAAGTAACGGCTGTCTAACGAGTTGTGGCGGTTATCTCCCATCATCCAGTAGTAATCCTGTTTAAAGGTATAGGAGGTAGCAACCTTGCCGTTAATGCGAATTTCGTTCCCCGTAACTTTAAGGTCATTGTTTTCGTAATCGGCAATTATAAGTTTGTACATAGGTAATGTCTCTGTAGTTAAAGCAACAGTTGCTCCTTCCTTTGGCATAGTAATAGGCCCCATGTTATCCTGCGTCCATGCAGGTTTGTTTCCGGGAAATACACCTGATCCGTCTTTAACAATAATTCTCTCTACAGAAGCAATACCTGCCAGTTTTTTAAGTTTATCAGCCTTTTCAAAAGTAAGATTTGCAACAAACGAACTGCCGCCGCCATCGGTTAATTTAATTTGAGACTTGTTTATTAACTCAACAGGAATACCATTTAAATCGGTAACTATGTATAATGAGCCGTCGTTTTGCTGCCTGTAGCCCTTAACGTAGCTTTGGATAGCTTGTATCTGTTCGTTAGTAAAACCTGGCGCAATGGTATATGATTTAGTAACATCTGTAATGCCAAGTTTTTCAAGTTCAAATGCAGGGACCTGACCATTAGTAGTTACAGTATAATTATACTGTACTTTAGCCCTGTCAGAAAGTTTTAATTCTGCACCGCCTATGTATACAATACCATTACGCACTTCGAGCACATCTCCCGGAATACCTACGCAACGTTTTACATAGTTCATTTTTTTATCAATAGGCTTATGTACAGGGGCACTTTTAGGGTTTGTGTAATATGTTAAAGTATCTGCCGGCCAGTTAAATACTACGATGTCGTTTTTCTTGACTTTCTCAAAGCCGGGTAATCTCATGTATGGCAGTTGTGGCCAGTTGCTGTAAGAGCGTATGTTTAAAACAGGGATAGTGTCATGTACCATAGGGGCCGCAACGGTTGTCATAGGTATACGTGCGCCATAGTTTACTTTACTCACAAAAAGAAAATCGCCTACAAGCAGTGTTTTTTCTAACGATGCGGTAGGTATATTAAACGGCTGTAAGATATACGTGTGTACTATTGTGGCTACCACAATTGCAAATAGTAATGAGCTTACAGTATCGCCGCCTTTACTTTTGGCTTTAAGCTCGCGCTCTTTAATATGTGTAACTTCCTGGGTATAGTTTATATAATAAATATAAAGACCTAAGGTAACGATGCCTAAAATAGTATCTGTAGTGCTGTTTTTGCCAAAGCTGCGTAGCGTTTCTACCCATACCACCGGGAACATAATAAGATTTATAACAGGTACAAATAACAGTATTACCCACCATGCAGGGCGCCCAATAATACGCATTAAAACTACTGCGTTATAAACCGGTATGGCAGCTTCCCAGGCTTGCCTCCCTGCTTTTTGATACAACTTCCATGTGCCTAAAAAATGTACTATTTGTACTGCCAGGAAAAATATAAACCATTGTACTAATGTCATGTCTTCTATAATTTTTATATCTATATGTAGGCTATTGCTTAAAAATGTTACAAGCCTAAAACATCTTTCATACCATAAACACCTTCTTTACCTATAATCCATTCGGCTGCTATAACGGCACCAAGGGCAAAACCTTCGCGGTTATGTGCAGTATGCTTAATCTCTATAGCATCTACTTCGCTGTTGTAAGTAACTGTGTGCGTGCCGGGAACACCTTCAACACGTTTGGCATCAATAAAAACATCATCGTCTTTAGGATTGCCAATAGCCCAACCCGCATAATCAGAATTATTAATGATGTCTTTAGCAAGGGTAATTGCCGTGCCGCTTGGAGCATCAAGCTTCTGGGTATGGTGTACCTCTTCTATAGATACCTTATATTGTTTAAGGTTAGCCATCATTTTAGCAAGGTACGTATTAAGCTCAAAAAAAATATTTACGCCAAGGCTAAAGTTTGAGCCATAAATAAAGGCACCCTTTTTTTCTTCGCATAGTTGTGCCATATCATGGTAATGTTCCAGCCAGCCGGTTGTGCCGCTTATAACAGGGATATTGCTGTTTAAACAGGCCGATATATTGCCTATGGCAGCATCGGGAATACTAAAATCTATAGCAACATCAGCATCTTCCAGCCCCTCAAAACTATCATCGCTTTTTTTTCTTAAAACTATTTCATGGCCTCTTTGTAAAGCAATACCTTCTATTACTTTACCCATTTTGCCATAACCTAACAATGCAATTTTCATGGTTAAAACTTGTAGTTTAGGGTAAGACCCATATTGTATTTGTAATCTATCTGATTTTGTTGTAATGATGGTAGCAGCGAGAGGTTCTCGTTTACGTTAAACTGCTTTAAGTGGGCATCTACATTAGCATCTACTATATTAAGCAGGTAAATACCAATGGTAAAAAACATAGAAAGGTCGCGGTTGCGCTGGTAAAACTTTTGCCCCCTTATTAGCCTGTCGCCATTAAGTTCGGCAAGTGTGCCTGTAACAGGGCGGCCTGCAAGTTTATCTTTGTAAGCATCGCGATATTCGTGGTACTTTTGATTGTTCCAGGTGTAATAATAAATACTAAGACCCATACCACCCCAGGCAATGGGTGCTTTCCAGTATTTTTTATTATATATCTGGCCAAGGCCGGGAACCAAACCAGAGTAAAATGCAGCCCTGGCAGGTGCCAACGGATCCATTTTATAGGGCTTAAGCAATACCGAGTCCTGTTTTATAATATCAACTTTTAGTTCGTTATCCTGAGCATAAGCCGGTAACGAAAAAAACAACAGTGTTATGAGTATGAAAAGTATGTTTTTCACTAACCTTTTATAAGTTTAATGATCCTGTTAAAATCTTCCTGCGAACTAAAAGGTATCGTAATTTTTCCTTTTCCTTTTCCGTCTATCTTTACATCAACTTTCGCACCAAAAAAATCAGTTATCGTTTTTTGCTCCTCATGGGCTATGTTAAATGACGAACTGTTTTTTGCCGGGGCTTTTTCTGCAGGGGCAGGAGTACCCTCGTGGTAACTTTTTACCAAAGCCTCTGTTTCGCGTACCGATAGGTTTTCGCTCACAATTTTCTGGTAAATATCTGCCTGTGCATCGTGGTCTTCTATGTTAATAATAGCCCGGCCGTGGCCCATGGTAATAAAACCATCGCGAATGCCCGTCTGGATAATAGGGTCAAGCTTTAGCAGGCGAAGATAATTAGCAATTGTAGAACGTTTTTTACCCACACGGTCACTCATTTGCTCTTGTGTAAGCTGTATTTCGTCTATAAGCCTCTGGTAAGAAAGCGCAATCTCTATAGGGTCAAGGTCATGGCGCTGAATGTTCTCTACTAATGCCATTACTAACGAGTCGTTGTCGTTAGCAATACGTATGTAAGCAGGAATGTGGGTAAGCCCTGCAAGTTTAGATGCGCGTAACCTGCGTTCCCCACTAATAAGCTGGTATTTATTATACTCCTGTTTACGTACGGTTATAGGCTGTATAACACCAAGTTCTTTAATAGAGGTGCTTAATTCGCGAAGCGATTCTTCGTTAAAATTTGTCCTTGGCTGAAACGGATTTATTTCAATCGCATCAATTTCGAGCTCAATGATATTACCCACCACCTTATCCGCATTTTTATCATCTACCGATTTTATGTCGTTTTCAGGATCTTTTAATAATGCAGATAATCCTCTCCCAAGGGCTTGCTTTTTTATGGCTTTCATAAACCTACTTTACTGTTTTTCTTTATAATTTCTTCGGCAAGCTGCAGGTAGTTTGTAGCACCTTTACTGGTAGCATCATAGTTTATAATGCTTTCGCCATAACTTGGTGCTTCGCTTAATTTTATGTTACGCTGAATGATAGTGTTAAATACCATATCATGAAAATGCTTTTGTACCTCTTCTACCACCTGGTTAGACAGCCTTAGGCGCGAGTCGTACATGGTAAGCAACAAGCCCTCTATATCTAACTCCGGATTGTGTATTTTTTGTACGCTTTTTATTGTGTTTAACAGTTTACCTAAACCTTCAAGGGCAAAATATTCGCACTGTATAGGTATTACAACACTATCTGCCGCGGTAAGTGCGTTAAGCGTTAGCAGGCCTAAAGAGGGTGCACAATCTATAAGTATATAGTCATATTCGTCTTTAACGCTTTGCAGTGCCTGTTTAAGCATATACTCCCTGTTTTCCTTGTCTACAAGTTCTATTTCAATAGCAACAAGGTCTATATGTGCGGGTATTACCCATACGTTTGGAGCAGAGCATTCTATAATAGCTTCTTTAGGGGTGCTGCTGTGTTCGAGTATCTGGTAGGTGCCAATCTCAACAGTCTCTACATCAATGCCAAGTCCCGAGCTTGCATTAGCCTGGGGGTCGGCATCGATCAATAGTACTTTTTTTTCGAGTACGCCCAGCGAAGCCGCAAGGTTTACCGATGTTGTTGTTTTACCCACGCCGCCTTTTTGGTTGGCAATAGCAATGATCTTACCCATTTATGTTTAAAATTTTGGAACCGTAAAAATACGATTATTTATGGTTCCTGAAAACGGAAATTGTTAACAATACTAAATAAAAAAGCCGCACATTATAGTGCGGCTTAGTAACAAATATGTTGTAGGTTTATTGTACTATAAGTTTTTGTGAAGCAGAAACGTTGCCCGACTCTAACTTAACAACATACATCCCTGCAGATAGGGAAGACAGGTTAATGTCTTTGCTTGTACCGCTTACTGTAGTTTCATAAACTTTTGCACCTGTAAGAGTATATACACTTACATGACCATTGTCTATGTTTTTATAAGTAAGGGTTACGTTTTTGTTTGCAGTAGGGTTTGGGAAAACACTAAATGCATTGGTTTTTACAGTACCTACACCAGCAGTAACAGATTGCCATACTATATTATCAAGAGCAAGCGCTGTATGTTGAGAACCTGCTGTTATCTGGAATGCAATATATTTTTGTGTTGCCGATTCCGGAAGTACAAGACCTTCGGTTTGTATGGCTTCAGTTGTAGATGTAACTGTTACAGCATCGCCAAAAGGTACAAATGTAGTATAATCGTCCTGAGCGCTAAGTGTACCTAATTGTATACTGATTGAGCTGTTAGGTGAAACAGGAGCCTTTCGTATTGATGAAAATGATAGTTTATGGGCACCATCCATAGTAGAAACTTCGGGAGAAACTACATAAATTGGAGTATTTACACTCATAAAGCTGTACACGGTTAATGATTTTTCTCCACTTGTTTCGTCATCTGCATCTATAGTTACCATAGGGTAAGTATTGCTCGATGTCCAGCAGTTTTGAGGTAAAGCTCCCGTAGTGAAGTTAGTAAAATTTTCATTTATTGTTGCAACAGCAGCACAGTCTGTAGATGGAATAGCATCCCAAACTATATTGTCTATACCAATTGCGTTATGCGCAGTATCAGATATTATTTTAAAGGCAATGTGAGATCCTGCAGGAGTAGTTGCAGGCAGCACTATGTTACCATGTGTTTCGGCAGTAGCAGAATTTACAGTTATAACATCTCCAAAAGCTGTAAATGTTGCAGCATCTGCAGTATCAGTTATTGTACCTACCTGTACAGATACGTTACCTGCCGGTTCGCCCGGGCCCATTAAAATTCTCCATGCGCTGAAAGAAAGCTGGTGCCCGCCATCAATAGTGTTAACTTGGGGTGTGCTAAGGTAGCCTGCTGTGTTAACTGCTGTGCTTGTATAAAAAGTAACATACTGGTTAGTAGGTCCAGATTGTGCCGTGTAAATTGCCACACCTGTAGGGAAACCTGCAGCTATTGAAGTCCAGCAGTTTTGAGGGAAGGCGGCAGTAGTTGAAATGGTAAAATTTGAGAAATCTTCGTCAATTGCAGCAACTGCCTCGCATGGAGGTGCAGGAACTTCATCCCAAACTATATTGTCTATACCAATTGCATTATGAGCGGTATCAGATATTATTTTAAAGGCAATGTGAGATCCGGCAGGAGTAGTTGCAGGCAGCACTATGTTACTATGTGTTTCGGCAGTTGCAGAATTTACAGTTATAACATCTCCAAAAGCTGTAAATGTTGCAGCGTCTGCAGTATCAGTTATTGTACCTACCTGTATAGATACATTACCTGCCGGTTCGCCCGGGCCCATTAAAATTCTCCACGAACTAAAAGAAAGCTGGTGAGATCCATCAATTGTATTAATTTCGGGAGTAGTAAGGTAACCTGCCGTATTTACTGCCGTACTTGTATAAAAGGTAACGTACTGGTTAGCCGGATCTCCTGACTGAGCAGTGTAAATTAATACACCTGGCGCTATTTTGTTCCAGCAATTTTCCGGAGTCCACCCCTGGCTAATTGTAAAGTTGCTAAATTCTTCGTTTAGTGTTGCCTGAGGTTCACATTGTGCATTGGCAAAAATTGCAGCACAAAGCATACCTGCAGAAAGTAAAATTTTTTTCATGCGGTTGTTTATTTAGATTCAGTAAGAATAATAATTCGGGGCAAATATAATAATTTATTTATACTAAGTCTAAATAAAGCGCTTAAAATCCATAAAAAAAGGCAGAAAAAAACTGCCTTTTTTAAATTTACAGCGCAACCGTATTTTTGTAGCCTGTAAATAACTATAACGTATTGCAAATGAATGTAATTATAATTTATTTCTTATTCTTTATTCTTTTTTGCCTTAATCATAGCTTCGAGCATGTCCCATGTTTCTTCGGGTATGGCGTCGAGCAGGTTAAACTGCCCTGCACCTTTAAGCCATTCGCCGCCATCTATAGTTATAACCTCACCATTTACATAGGCTGAAAAATCAGACACTAAATAGGCAGCAATATTTGCCAGTTCCTGGTGGTCGCCCACACGCTTTAAAGGCACTTTTTGTGCAAGGTCAAATTTTTCCTGAAGGTCGCCCGGCAGCAGCCTGTCCCAGGCGCCTTTAGTAGGGAAGGGCCCCGGTGCAATGGCATTACTGCGTATACCATATTTTGCCCACTCTACCGCAAGGCTGCGGGTCATGGCAAGTACACCAGCTTTTGCAGTAGCGCTTGGTACTACATAGGCCGATCCTGTCCAGGCGTAGGTAGTAACAATATTTAGTATAACCGATGATGGTTGTTTAATATCTATCCAGTGTTTTCCAAAGGCGAGTGTGCAGTTTTTAGACCCTTTGAGTACTATATCTATAACAGTATCAAAAGCATTTGCCGATAAACGCTCTGTAGGAGATATAAAATTGCCTGCGGCATTATTAAGCAGCACATCTACCTTACCAAAGGCTTCGAGTACTGCTTTAAGCATGTTCTCTACCTCTTCATAATGCCTTACATCACACTGTACAGCAAGGCATTTGCCCCCGGTTATATCTTCCAGCTCTTTTGCAGTATTTTGCAGTTTTACTAAATCGCGCGATGTTATTGCCACTTTAGCGCCCAGTTCCATAAAATACTTTGTCATGGCTTTGCCCAGGCCGCTGCCGCCACCTGTAACCACTATTACTTTATCGTTTAGTGCGCCATCGCGCAGCATTTTATCGGTATAGCTCATTTGTGTATGTTTGTAATGTAAATATATAAAATATTACGCATGCATTGTTTTATGGCCTGTTAAATACATAAAGGCACAAAAAAAAGACGAACCCTGAGATTCGTCTTTTTATAGCTAAGCGTGATTTAAAGGCTTATTTATTTTTTAACCCTTATAGGGATAAGTTTTTTCTGGTTTTTTTTAAACTGCATATAACCTAATGCCATGAATGATAAAAATACAGGGTACAATGTAAAAAATACAGTATGTACAGGGAGATTTAAAACCAGTGCAAACGCTATATGAAGTATTGAAATCACGATCATGCCTACAGCTCCAATTGTAAAAAAGGGATTTAAATTTTTCATTTCCTTTTATTAGGGGATTAATTAATTATAAATTTACGGTTTTATAAACGGCTTACTGTTAAAAGCGAACCTTATTTTTACCGGAATACCTATATTTAACTTAATTGCAATTTTCATGCCTTTTTTATTTCTTAAAACTTGCTTTTTAGCATTTATAATTAAGTAATCCTTAATTACAATTGTTATAGTTTTTTAATAATTTCCCTGGATCCTTTAATTTTCTTTAAAACTTGTTGTATTACTTACAGATTTGTTAAGCAAATAGGTTTGGGCTACTTTTTTTACGGCTAATATGTAGGCAGAAATACGCAATGTAACATTATATTGAATAGCAGTTGCAAACACATCGCTAAAGCTTTGTTTTAAAATATCGTTTAGCCTGTTGTTTACCTGCTCTACAGGCCACGATTCGTGCAGCGAGTTTTGCAGCCACTCAAAATAAGATACTGTTACGCCACCGGCATTGGCAACAACATCCGGCACTACGGTAATATTTTTGCCTTTAAGTATAGCATCGGCATCGCTGGCTACAGGACCGTTAGCGCCTTCAACAATAAGGCTGGCTTTTATAAAAGGAGCGTTTACGGCTGTAATGACATCTTCTTTAGCGGCAGGTATTAATACATTTAACGGCAGCAACAGTAATTCGTCATGCTCTATGTTTTGCGCCTTAGAATATCCTGTAATGCTTTTGCCGTTAAGGTTATAGTATAAAATAAGCTCCGGTATGTTTATACCGGCAGGGTGGTAGAGGGCTGTATTAATATCGCTCACTGCAACAACTTTAAGTCCGGCTTCATATAAAAACTGGGCAGTGTGCAGCCCAACATTGCCAAAACCCTGTATAGCTACGGTAGAATGGCTTATTGCCAACCCTAATTTTTCCATAGCCAGTAACGTAATAGTGCTCACGCCACGGCCTGTAGCTTCGGTTCGGCCTAACGATCCTCCTGCATTTAAATGTTTGCCGGTAACTACGGCATGTATGGTTTTACCATGAAGCAGCGAGAATTCATCCATTAGCCAGCCCATTTCATCGGGGCCGGTACCCATATCGGGTGCAGGTACATCTTTATCGGGGCCAAAAACATCTGCTAATGCTTTTGTATAAGCACGGGTTATACGTTCCAGTTCGGCTTTAGAATGTTGTTTAGGGTCAACTATTATTCCGCCTTTTGCTCCGCCAAACGGAATGCCAGTTACAGCCGATTTCCAGGTCATCCAGGCGGCAAGGGCTTTTACCTCTTCCAGGTTTACGGCAGTATCGTAACGGATGCCGCCTTTAGAAGGGCCCAACACTGTTGAATGTATAACACGGTAGCCCTCAAAGTTTTTTTCCTGCCCGTTGTCAAGCTTTATCGAGAAGTTTATAAGAACTTGTTTTTCCGGTCGTTGCAAGGTTTCGCGTAACGATGGTTCTAAATTTAGTATGTCGGCTGCGGTATTGTACCTGTCCAGCATAGATTGAAACGGATTTTGTTGTATGGCTGTTGTGCTCATTATATTATTATAGGTATGTTGAATTTTTATTTTGTAACTGTATTGCTATTTGTATGCCGAAACAGTTTAATTTTTTAATGTTTCTGTTTATCAGTGTTTTATTGGTGGCTACAACAATGCGGGCACATCATAATGACAGGGTATTTTTTTGCAAAACGATAGGGTTTGTGAATAGGAATGTTCATTTGAGTGATGATTTAATTGTGTTCTATAAAAAGAAAAGCCCCTTTACAAGTGTTGTAAAAGGGCTTGGTATATTTTTGTTATAGTATTATACACGCGCACTCCTGCAACACGAAAGTGTTTGCATGCAGCAGCATATTTTTGCGGTATTATGTATTAAAGGTGTATTCATTGTTGATATTCTAATTTGATACTGCAAATATATTTAAAATATTTATTACTCTATAAAAATAATAGACTAATAAATTGTTATTTTATAATACGTATTTTCTAAGAAATGTATGCTTGGCTTACAGTTTTTTAAACTGCTGCGCATTTACAATTCCTGCAGTGCTCGCAGTGTTGTTAAAGTAAATAAACACTTCTTTAAGCTTTTCTTGAGAAAGGATATCGTTATATAATTCCTCAAGTTCGGGCAATGTATATTCAGAATAGAATAACTTAGGATTACCATGAAGCCTTATATAAACTGTTTTTGTGGTAACAACAACAGCTGTAGGCAGTTTAGGATAATTAACGGTGCAAAAAGTTATACTATTTTTAGCCAGTGCATCATACACTTCCTGCCGCCACCAGCTTTCGTTGCGAAACTCTACTACGTTTTTAAAATCAGGATTTAATGAATTTATAATAAGGCCAAGCCTGTCTTCATTATAACTAAAACTTGGCGGGAGCTGAAACAATATACAGCCCAGCTTTTCGGCAAGGCCTTCTTTACAAACGGCATATAGCTGATTTATTTCTTCCTTACAATCGCCAAATTTCTTAATGTGCGTAATTATCTTAGGTGCTTTTACGGCATATATAAAATCTTCAGGAGCTTTGTTGTACCAGTTTTTCATGACCCTGAGTGTAGGGAATTTGTAAAAAGTGGCATTAATCTCGAACGTATTAAAATGCTCGCAATAGTATTCAAACCATTGTTTAGAAGGCAGGCCTTCAGGATAGAAAACACCCTTCCAGCGGCTGTTGTAATAACTGGAGCACCCTATAGTAATCGTCTTTTTCATTTATATAATTCCTGGCAGTTAATGCAAAAAAAGCTACGGCGTTTTTTAACTCCGGTATATTCTTTATAAAGCGGCAAGTCGCAACGCTTGCAAATTTTCTTACTGTGGGCAAGCCAGTTCTTTTTGAGTTCGTCCTTCTGCTTCCATCGTAAAAAATCAAAGCTATAGTTGCGGGCTTCGGTAATCATAGCGTCTAACTTATCGTGCGGTATTTTTCCAATTAAAGACTCCGGATGTATGTGTACCCTGTATAAAACCTCATTCTTGATAATGTTGCCCACGCCGCTAAATATGTCCTGCTCCAGTAAAGCATCGCAGGCCTGTTTATTAGGCAGCTTCAGTAATTTAAGCCTTGCATTTTCCGGATTCCAGTTATCGTTCATTACATCTGCAGTAAAATCATAATGGTTGTTAACATCGCCGTCCAGCACTTTTACGGCAGCCGTATAGATATTGAATTCGCCATTACTAAAGGTAAGCCCGAGCCGCAGCAGCGATTCCTTACGTTCATTAATACGGTAGGTACCAAATAGCAAAAAGTGTATGCGGATTGTAAAGCCATCAAAACAAAGCAACAGGTGTTTGCCCCAGGTTTTAATGGCATTAAGCTTTTTGTTCTGTAGCCTGTCCATGTCTATCTTAGCATTGCCTGCGGCAGATAATACTATCTGTCCGGTAAAAATATCGGCAGCTTCTTTTGCGATTATTATACTTGGACCTTCGGGCATGATGGGATGGGTTTATTACTTAAAGGTACAATGATGGTGCATAAAATATTGTATGTTTTTGTTCCCTTTAACACAACAATTTCACGCAATGAAAAATTTGTAATGAATTTGTTGCAAAAAAAAAATCCTTCCCGTTGCCGGAAAGGATCTTTATATAATCTGAACGAAAAATTATCTTCTTCTTTTTTCTTTGATCTTAGCTTTTTTACCGGTAAGATTTCTGAAGTAGTAAATACGGGCTCTTCTAACTTTACCACGTTGGTTAAGTTCGATTTTTTGAAGTGCAGGCATGTTTAATGGGAAAATACGCTCTACACCTACAGCACCACTCATTTTACGGATTGTAAAAGTTTGAGTAATACCGGCGCCTCTTTTCTGGATAACAACTCCTTTAAAGAACTGGGTCCTTGTTTTTTCACCCTCTTTGATCTCGTAATACACCGTTAGTGTATCACCAGCGCCAAACTCAGGAAAATCTTTTTTTGTAACAAACTCGTCTTGTACGAATTTAATTAAATCAGACATGATTTTTATGTTTAATTGTTTAAATCAGAGCAACATATACACGATTATCGCCAGAGGTTGGTCCGAATGCGGGTGCAAATATAAAACTATTTTTTTAGAAGCAAATAAAAATCAGGGTTTTAAATTGAATTAATTGTGTTTAGAATGGTTAACATACGTGTTTGGACCCGGGTTCGATTCCCGGCGATACCACTTGAAACAAATAAGGCCATTGGAAGACGGTGTAGTATTTTTTTCTAAAATGCTTCATAAATTGATTTGCCCAATTTGTTGTCGTCTCAAAATAAATCTCAATTACCTCAAACATAAATCATCGTATTCTTTTTTATAAGTATTGTAGATTTATACAATATATTGCATAGCACATATACATTTACAAAAAGGTAGATATATATAGTAGCAAAGTATATATAAGTTTGGTGCAATTTTTCCGAACCATCGCCCATTGACAAACAACTAAAAATTTGAGTATATTTGCAAATAAATTAAAGAGAAATTCTTGAAAGTTGAACAAAACATAGAAAGGCTAAAGTATTTACTGACATTATTAAAAATGTCAGTTGAAGAACTATTGCCTTTAATTAGTGAAGGTTTGACTAAACCCGTAACAAAAGAGCAGATATTAAGTCCAACTATTGAATTAGGGTACCTTAAAAGAATTGATAAGGTTTTTAATAAGGGTATCCATTATTATTTAGACCCAAAATCGCCAGACGTTTCAAAAGATGCAAGCATTTTTTTTAGAAAAACAAAATTTGATGTCGATTTAAATTTGGGTGCTAGAAAAATTGTAAATCATTTTGAAGAGTTCAAAATATCTTTATCGGCCATTGCTGAACTTTCCGACATAAAATTTGATAGAGTTTTACCTGTTTTCACACTTAACAGCAACCCGAAAAATGTAGCTACAGAAGTAAGAAAATTGATTAGTCCTGAATTTAAAACAAAGGACAAAGACTTTCTTACCGAACTTATAAAAAGACTTGCAGAGAAAAACATTTTAATATTTGAGTTCGTAGAGACTTGGAATAAAAAAGAAAGAGCGAATATTGATGGTTTTTTCCTTAAACCAAATGTAATTGTACTTAAACGACAACAAATTTCTTTTAAAAGAGAAATATTTACACTTGCACACGAATTGGGACATTATCTTCTGAATGAGGAAGAAATTGACCAAATAGATTATCAAGACTTCGTTAATCAAAAATTATCAAGAATTGAAACTTGGTGTAATAATTTTGCATTCTATTTTCTTAGTGGCGAATTTGAGAAAATTATTGAAACTATTGATAATTCAACTACCCACAATGATTATAATATTGACTTAATTCAATCAATATCCGAAAAAACACATTTAAGTAGAATTGCAATTTTTACGAAATTACTCTTACTTAATAAAATCAGCCCAGCAAATTACAACAAAGTAAAAGCAGGTTTTGAAGAGGATTTTAGAATTAAAAATGAAGAATTAAAAAAGAAAAGAGAATTAGATAAACAGAACGGAATTAATCTAGGTGGTTCAACACCAATACCAATTAAATCGCCATTATTAATATCAACAATTCAAACCGCATTTTACGAAGGTGTGATTAATGAATATGAATTTTGCAAAAGGCTAAATATAAAACCCGATAAAATAGACAGTTTCCTCTATGAAAGTAGTAATTGATACCAGCTCTTTATTGTCGTTGGTTCGGTACTACTTACCATTTGACAAAAAAACAATTTTATTTGACGCAATAAAATCAAAAATTGCGAATGGAGAAATTTTGGTTATTGACAAAATAATCGATGAGTGTGCTTATACATCAAAAGGAATTGTTTTGACTTCACTCGTGTTTTTAACTGACAAAACTTTCAATAAAACCCATAAGCTTCCATTAAATACTGAGTTCATTTTGCCGCCTGCACCTGCTAAATTTTACAGGCAGGTTGACAACCAATTTGTAAATGGAATTCAGAAAAACAGACTGACAGAAACACAATACGACTCAGTCAAAAATGATTTCATGAATTCGGCAGATATGAAATTAATTTTGACATGTCTTACTCTTAAAAAAGATCACCCAGAAGAAGAAATATTTCTTGTAACTGAAGAAACAGAAGTCAGTAATGACAACAAAGTTTTCAAAAAAATACCAGCAATCTGTTCGCAATTGGATATTCAGACAATAAATATCCAACAACTTATCGACAAATTTGACGGAATAAGTTTTGAGATAAAATAAAACTGTACCTAACAAGTTTGGCAAGATTACGAATTTTTTATAAAATTTACGTTTATATCATAGTAATAAATTTTATTTTATTCGAAATAAACAATATGAAGTTTGCAATCTTGCCAAGCTGCGAAACGTTTTTAACGCCTCTATATATTTTACAAAATACTTCATTATATATTCTTTAAAACATCAAACTAGATATCAATTGTTCGATAGAAATCCTGCTCCCTTCCCTAAACCTCCTCCACATCCATAACGGTTATCAGGCCATTTTCAAAACCATATACGTGGTTTACTTTTCCGTCAAATAAAACAGTGCCTTCAAGGTCTTTAACAAGCTGGTTCACTTCAACTTCAATTTTACCATCTGCCCGTTCTGTAATTGATGCAGGCTCAACCTTTGGGTTTATTTCGCTCCATTGCCTTGTCCAGTATTCGCCTACTGCTTCATGCCCGGTAACATAACCGCCCTCGAATGCTTTAGGCCATTTTACGTTAGCATCCATCAGGGCTAAAACAGCACCAATATTCCTGTCGTTAAAACCTATGTAAGCCTTTGTAATAATATCTTTATAGTCAGGGGTCATAATTTAAAGTGTGTTGTGAAGTATAAACGTACGAATTATTATTTCCCGGGTTTTAAGCATGCATAAAAAGATATCAACAAAAAACGCCCTCATTACTGAGAGCGTCTTCATCTGAATTTGATAATAACTAATTCTTATCTATGGCACCAAGAACGCGCATCATGAATGCATTTAACGCGGCTTTTTTGTCCATTCCGTCTTTTATCATTTTGTTTACCTCGAGCGCACCATACATGTTAGAGATAAGCTCTCCCACAACATCCAGTTCTTCGTCTTTAAGCGACGGAACTTCGGTAAGTGCCTCCAGCACCTCCAGGGCTTCTACTATGTAGTCCTGGTCGTTATCCTCAATAAATTGAGTTAAGTGCTTAATTACTGGTAACTTCATTTACAAGATCTGTTAAAACTTCTACTTTATTTGTTTGTACCTGGTTTACAAGTACGCCATTTTTAAATGTTGCAAAGGTGGGCAGGTTATCTACCTTAGCCAGTTTGCGCGATTCAGGGAAATTTTCGGCATCGGCAAGTACAAAGGTAATGCCGTCATTCTCACTGGCCAGTTTTTTAAACTTTGGCTTCATGATCCTGCAGTTGCCGCACCATCCTGCTGAGTACTGTACTACAACAACCGGAGCACCGGATACGATCTCTGCCAAATTATCTTTTTCAAGTTCCTGTAACATGATGGTATTTTTAAAATTTAATTAATTAGTTAGAAGCTAAGTAAGAAGCAACACCGCTACGGTCTGCCGTCATAGCATCTTTACCTTCTTCCCAGTTAGCCGGGCAAACTTCGCCTTTAACCTGTACGTGCGTGTAAGCATCTACCAGCCTTAGGTATTCGTTTACGTTACGGCCAAGAGGCATATCGTTTACACTTTCATGGAACACTTTACCTTCTTCGTCAATCAGGTAAGTAGCACGGTAGGTAACATTGCTTCCTTCAAGAACTACAGTTTCTGTATCTTCGTTGTAACCGGAAGCCTGGATGTCAAGAATATCAAGAATGTTAGCTAAGTTTCTGTTAGTATCTGCAAGTATAGGGTACGTTACACCTTCTATGCCACCTTTATCTTTAGGAGTGTTTAACCATGCAAAGTGAACTTCGTTAGTATCGCAAGATGCGCCTATAACTGTAGTGTTCCTTTTTTCAAATTCGCTTAAAGCAGCCTGGAAAGCGTGAAGCTCTGTAGGGCATACAAAAGTGAAATCTTTAGGGTACCAGAATAATAATACTTTTTTATTGTTATTTACTGCCTCTTCAAAAACGTTGATTTTAAGGTTATCGCCCATTTCAGAGATAGCGTCTACAGCAATGTTTGGGAATTTTTTTCCTACGAATGACATATTGTTGTGTTTTAGTGATGAATGTTTTTTCTGATTACAAAACTAACATAGTTCTATCTATAAAGTGTATAAACATTATAACAAATTTCTATCAACTTATAGAAAACACCTATGTGTTGTAAATTAAGAATTATTTAAGAATAAGGCAAAACTGTATTGTTTTTTTTATATTTGTTAGCTGCGCATAAAACCAAAATCCATAATGGCATTAAAAGATCTTTTTAGGAAAAAAAACGTTCAGGACATTTTAAACCAGGTAGAAAATAATGATGGGCACGATTCCCTGGGCAGGCACCTTGGTGTAAGGGACCTTGCCGCCTTTGGTATTGCCGCTATTATAGGGGCCGGTATTTTTAGTACCATAGGTAAGGCGAGTGCCGATGGTGGCCCTGCTGTAATTTTCCTTTTTCTGTTTACGGCCATTGCCTGTGGTTTTGCCGCTTTTGCCTATGCCGAGTTTGCCAGTATGGTACCGGTATCGGGTAGTGCATATACGTATAGCTATGTAGCTTTTGGCGAACTTGTAGCCTGGATAATAGGGTGGGCGCTTATTATGGAATATGCCATAGGCAATATAACAGTGGCAATCTCCTGGAGCGATTATTTTACCGGCCTGCTCGACAGCGGGGGCATACACCTTCCACAGTGGGTACAAATGGATTACCTTACGGCCTCTAATGGCTATACCGATGCCATGGCACTTATGCAGGGCGGTAAAACCTTCGAAAATCTTGATGCCGGGCTTCAGGCGGCATACACCGCGTGGACTACAGCGCCAGCATTAGGGGCATTCCATTTTGTAGCCGACCTTCCTGCGCTTCTAATTATTGTAATTATTACCTGCTTGGTATACAGGGGTATGAAAGAGTCGCGCAATGCCAGTAACCTTATGGTTGTGGTTAAGCTTTGCATAATACTACTGGTTATTGCCGTTGGCGTATTTTATGTAGATACTGCCAACTGGGACCCGTTCGCGCCTAATGGTGCCAGTGGTGTACTTAAAGGGGTATCGGCTGTGTTCTTTGCCTATATAGGTTTTGATGCCATATCCACCACTGCTGAAGAATGTAAGAACCCGCAGCGCGACCTGCCGAGAGGGATGATGTGGGCGATAATAATATGTACCATTCTTTATGTAATAATCGCCTTAGTGCTTACGGGTATGGTAAGCTACAATGAACTTAACGTGGGCGACCCATTAGCATTTGTATTTACTAAGCTCAACCTTAAATGGATGAGCGGCATTATAGCCGTGAGTGCCGTTATAGCTATGGCAAGTGTGCTGTTGGTTTTCCAGATGGGACAGCCCCGTATATGGATGAGCATGAGCCGCGACGGGTTATTGCCTAAGCGTTTTAGCAAAGTACACCCTAAGTTTAAAACGCCCTCTTACGCTACCATAGTTACCGGTTTTGTAGTGGCTGTACCGGCATTGTTCCTTAACCTTACCATGGTGACCGATCTTTGCAGTATAGGTACCCTGTTTGCCTTTGTACTGGTATGTGCGGGGGTTTTAGTGCTGCAAAACAAACCGGGAATACCAAGAGGTAAGTTTAAAACCCCTTATGTAAACGCTAAATATTTAATGACAATAGGGCTTATTGTTGGCTTGGCGCTGTCCTATATTTACAATAAAGATGGCGTGGAAGCCTTTGTTTACAATACAAAAGAGATTAATAGCCCAACCAATATAGTAACATCGCTTACAAAAGAACAAACTACCGAAGTTTACAACTCATTACTGGCGCGCGATGTGGCAACCGGCAACCAGGATCTTGAAAGTATACTGTCAAGATATGAAAGCGACCCTGCCCAATATGAACGCTTAGTATCTGAATTGCCTATAGATGATTCTTTAAAATACGAAAGTGGTTTCAGCCTCTTTAAACACAAAATACCCATGTGGATATTCCTTATATCTTTAGTATTGCTATCGGTTTGGGCATACCGTCAAAACCTGTCGCTTATACCGCTGTTAGGGCTTATTTGCTGCCTGTACATGATGGCGCAGTTAAGCGTATGGAACTGGATCTACTTTACCGCATGGCTGCTTATAGGGCTTGTTATATACTTTAGCTTTAGCCGGAAAAACAGTAAGCTGAATATCAAATCGATAATATAAATGTGGTAAAATGATAAAGATATCAGACATTCAGTATTTTGAATTAATGAGTATATCGTAATAGTTAATAACTCTGAAAAAAACGTACTGCAACTTTAGCATAGTTTCCACGAAAACGCTTCAGCCTTTGCAGGGTTCCCGTTTAAAACCTGACAAAATTTAGGTGTTAAACGGCTACGTTTACACTAATTATAAATCGTATATCTGCCTGAAAAATAATGGGTTTAAGGCATTCGCCGACGGTGTATGTCGTCGTAAATTAGTACAGCTTTTTGAGGCATCACTTTTACCTCAGCAGCAGTAACCAAAACAATGAAATGATGACACTATTACCTATTATCGGGATCGTTATCCTGATATTATTATCGGGTTTCCGTATTGCGCAGGAATACCAAAGAGCTATTGTTTTTCGCCTGGGCAGGTTTACCAATGTAAAAGGGCCTGGGCTGTACTGGATCATCCCCTTCCTCGAACGCCAGCAAACGGTAGATATCCGTACCAAGACGGTTGACCTTGAGCAGCAGGAAACCATAACTAAAGACAGCGTTACCATAAAGGTAAATGCCGTTATGTGGTTTAAAATCACCAATCCCGAAGATGCTATTATTAAGGTAGCCGATTACAACAAGGCGGTGTACCAATTCTCTGTTACGGCTTTGCGTAACATTATAGGGCAGCATTCGCTGGATGAGGTGTTGCGCGGACGTGAGCAGATAAACGCCACGCTGCAAAAAATTGTAGATGCTGCTACCAATTCGTGGGGTATAAAAATAGAAATGGTTGAGATGAAAGATGTGGAGATACCCGAAGCGATGCAGCGTGCCATGGCCCGCGAAGCGGAAGCTATACGTGAGAAACGTGCCCGTATTGTAAAAGCCGAAGCAGAACTCGAAGCCTCTATAAAATTAACACAGGGTGCCGCCGAAATGGAAAAAAGCCCTATCGCCCTCGAACTGCGCCGTATGCAGATGCTATCAGAAATTGGTATTGACAACAATACAACTACTATTGTTTTGGTACCGTCAGATTTCTCGAATGCTGCACGCAGTTTTACCGAAATGGTTGCCAAACAGTAGAGACGCATTGAATGCGTCTCTAAAATATATCAAAAAAGGCGCAGCAATTCTGCGTCTTTTTTTATGATTTGGAGATACGTGTTATAAATAATAAAAAAACTAAAAATAAAACAACCACAGAAAGATACAAATGTGTTTCGGTAGGAATATTATGGCTGGATGCTAAAACCATTATCCATATAATAAAGGTAATGCACAGTAGTGCTATTAAAAGTATTTTCAAAATTTTCCGTCCCATTCTGAATTCGGTTTACTATTTATAAAACCTCCCATAAACATACCCTTTAGCCCCGCCAATAACCTGCGACGAGTATATACCTGTGTTACCCGAAACAAAGTAAGCAACAATGCAGGCAATGGCAATGTACAGTCCGCAGTCTAAACCAAAGAGCTCTATGCCCATAAGCGTACAGGCAATAGGGGTGTTTGTCGCACCCGAAAAAACCGCTACAAAACCCATTCCTGCCAACATCGCCATAGGTAACGGAACTATTAAAAACAGGGCACTCCCTAACGTAGCACCCACAAAGAACAGGGGCGTAACCTCGCCTCCTTTAAAACCTGCTCCAAGGGTAAGAGTTGTCAGCAATATTTTTACTAAGAAAGCATAAGGTGGCTGTGCTACCGTAAACGATTCTACTATTGCCGGTATGCCGAGCCCTATATATTTTGTGGTGCCTAAAAAATATATCGCTATGGCTAAACATAAACCGCCTGTAAAAGGTCGTAGTGGCGGGTAATGTATCTTTTTAAACAGGCTGCTAAAAAAGTGTACCAGTTTACTAAATAACAGTGCTGCTAATCCAAAAAGTAGTGCCACGCCAATGGTATACAAAAGGTTTACAGGAGTCATTACAGGGACAGATGGAATGGAGTAGTGGGTATGGGAAACCTTCCATACGGTACAGGAATAATCGGCAATATAGGCGGTTATAAAGGCGGGGAGAAGTGCATTATATTTTAGTTTGCCAATAACCATAACCTCTAACGCAAAAATGGCTCCAGCTGCAGGCGTACCAAATACCGATGCAAAACCGGCACTTATCCCCATGATGATGATAATTTGCCTGTCGAAGTCATCAAGTTTAAACCAATGTGTAAACTGGTCGGCAATGGCACCACCCATTTGTACGGCAGTTCCTTCGCGCCCTGCAGATCCTCCAAATAAATGGGTAACCAATGTGCCAAACAATACCAATGGTGCCATTTTAAAGGGGATAATTTGTTTCGGGGTATGCAGCTCTTCCAGCAAAAGATTATTGCCTTTTACCACGCTACTACCCCAGTAATGATAGGTTAAGCCTATTATCAATCCGCTCACCGGTAACAGCGCAATAATCCATAAATGCGCTTCGCGCCAGTTGGTTATCCAATTTAGCGTGGTAAGGAAAAATGCCGAGGCGCAGCCTGTAGCAAACCCTACAGCTACAGAAAGCAGCAGCCATTTGGCTATTAAAATAAAAACATTTTTGGGATTTGCAATGTGCCATTTAAAATTTTGATTTGTCATATCCGGTTGATTTAAATACATCTACAGTGGCGTAAGCCATTAAAGTAGACGTCATCAGCTACAAATAAAATTTGCGGGCGGTTTAGGGCAGACATCATTGCCATGTAATACAAAAATACTAATTTTTTCAGACACAAATTCCACAGATTTTCACAAATTCATTGATTAATTTGCAGAATTAATGTCGGGAAAAAAAATAAGAATGCTGATTTCTATAAAAATTTATTCGCGATCATCCAGTTCTTTAAGTTATCCATCCACTTATCCTGTGTTGTGCTATTGTTCATGCCATAGCCGTGCCCGCCATGTGGGTACAAAAGCATTTCACTGTATACTTTGTTTTTAGTGAGTGCTTCGTAGTAAGCAATGCTGTTTCCCACAGGAACCACAGTATCATCGGCCGAATGCACTAAAAATGCAGGCGGTGTTTGCGTATTAACCTGCAACTCATTCGAATATTGTTTTACAGCAGTTTCATCAGGATTTTTGCCTATCAGGTTATCCCGGCTGCCCATGTGTGTAAGGTTGTCTGTAAAACTTATTACGGGATAAATAAGGATAGAAAAATCGGGTTTAAAAGATGTATGTTTTGGATTCTCTATAACCTCCCTGCCGTATTGTGTAGATGCTGAAGCTGCCAGGTGACCACCTGCCGAAAAACCCATAACGCCAATTTTAGCAGTATCAAGGTTCCATTCTGCTGCACGTTCCCGCACTATCTGGAAAGCACGCTGCACATCCTGTAACGGGCCTATGCTTTTATCCTTCATTATAGAATCGTTTGGCAAACGGTATTTTAAAACAAAGGCTGTAACGCCAATGTTGTTTAATGCTTTAGCAACATTAATACCCTCATGGCCGGAAGCCAGTACACTGTAGCCGCCACCGGGACAAATAATAACAGCACTGCGCTGAACATTAGGCTTTGCAGGTTTATAAATGGTAAGCGTGGGTACGGTTACCCTGCGAATCATGTTGTTAACGGTTTTTTCCTTATTTGCCGATGGCTTACTGTTAGGTACCGTTTTATAAAGGGGCAGTATTTCCTGAGAATGCATAGAGAAAATTGCGAATAAGGCTATTAACGAAGTAATAATTGTTTTCATGGTATATGTTGGTTATTGGTGTAGTATGGCAAGGTTTATTTTTCAGGTTCAATACAAAGGCTTTAGTTAATTACCAAGCCCACAATATTATTGGTATCTATAAAGCCTAAATAGCGGGAATCTTCAGAATTGTCACGGTTGTCGCCCATTACAAATACTTTATTTTTAGGGATAACAAGTGGCCCAAAATTATTCTCGTCCCAATTTTTTCCGAATACACGCACTATTTTTTTATCAGGTATCCTGTCATTTAAAATTACTTTATGTTCTTTCAACTTATGTTTTGAGGCAATTTTATCCTGAATAAAAACAACGTAGTCAGATTCAGCAAGCTTAGCCCCGCCTGTAGGGATAGTCATTTCTTCGGGTTTTAAAAGGGTAAATTGTTGTTTATTAAGCCTGTATGCATGCATCACACTAATGTTTTTGTCAAAGTCATTACTATTTACATAAACCCGCCCATTTTTAATTTCTAAAATATCGCCCTCTGTTGCCATCAGTCGGTGTACACGCCTTACATACCCAAATTTATACACTATAAAATCTCCCGTTTTAGGGGCGATGAGGTTTGTTGATAGTAACCACTTGTTTACTTTTATTGCAGGCTCATTAGAGAGGGCACGTGTTTGGCTAATTAAACATAATCCAAAAAAGTTGCAAGCTATAAATAATGTAATAACAATTCCGGCTATTAAAATCGTAACAGGTATTTTTTTCATAGATTATTAAAGGTCAGATGTAAGGATCTGATTCAAATATAATAAATATTCATACAGACTTAATTACCCTCCAACTATCTTTTGCAATACTGCAAGATGCTGCAAATAATAATTATTTTTTACAGCAATCGTCAAGGCCGGTATAGGCAACTTCTTCTGCTTTAAGGTCGTCAGCGTCATAGCCCAGTTTGCTAATGGCTTGTTTTATTTTTTGCAAATCTGTTTTTTTAGAATTGTAAGTTACTTTAATGGTCATTGCTTTTTCATCAAGCACCACCATTTGCACTCCTTTTTCTTTTAGTAAAGTACGGTTAAATTTGTCGCCACAGCTTTCGCAGTTTTTACAGTGGTCGCAGTAAATGGCGGTCTTGATTGTAGCTGTTTGTATTGTTTTTTGCTGTTGTGCAAAAATAGTATTGCTGAACAAAAAAACCGTAAAAGCAATGAGCAAAAATTTAATAGATTTCATAGTGGTTTGATTTGTTTCAAAAATAGGCAAAACAAATTAAATTAAAACCCTTCAAATACACCCAACCCAAACAAAGCAAAATCATACTTTACAGGGTCTGCTTTATCAAGAGATCGCAGCGCTACATCAAGTTCGGCTAAGGCTTTGGCATCATTCTGCTTTCGCGTAAGCAGGCCAAGTTTTCTTGCAACGTTACCGCTATGCACATCAAGCGGACACGACAATAATGCAGGGGAGATATCCTTCCACAGGCCAAGGTCTACGCCGGCATTGTCATTACGTATCATCCATCGTAAATACATATTTATCCTTTTAGCTGCCGATCCTGCCAATGGATCGCTTACATGTTTTTGCGTGCGGTTTTGATGTTCCACTTCAAAGAAAACCTTTTTAAATTGATTAATCGCAGGTTGCAGGCTATCAGTATTTTGATGACTTGTAAATACACCTTCCAGTCCGCCATGATGGGTATAGATATGCTTGAGTGCAGTAATAAAAGTTGTAAAATCGCCGCCGTTAAAGGTGCGATGCACAAAGGTTGCCAGTGGCTCAAGCTGATTTTTGTTATGGTTCATAACAAAATCGTACGGGCTACTGCCCATAAGTGCCACCATTTTTTTAGCATTATTAATAATCATTTTGCGGTTGCCCCATGCAATGGTAGCAGCAAGAAAACCGGCAATCTCACGGTCTTCTTTTAGTGTAAAAAGATGCGGAATCTGTACCGGGTCCGACTCTATAAAATCCGGGTTGTTGTATTGCAGTACCTTATCGTCCAGGAACGATTTTAATTCTAAAACATCCATTGCCTCTTGCATGCTGCAAAGGTACAAAAATGTGGTAAATTATTTTTCAGGTGTTTTGGCAGAATAAAACCCATCCTTAATATCGTTTGTTCTTTGTTGCGGAATGATACCAAGGTTTTTCTGCAAAAATTCTATCTGTTGCGAGTTTACGCAGGGTAAAGGGCCATTTGCAGTTCCGTATGTAAAGAAGTTATATTCAGGAGAGTAATAATTAAGGTTATCCAGCTTTACTTTTATAAATTTCATGTCTGGATATTTAGTAATTCCACTGGGCAGGTACAGCTGCTGCACACTTATTTTACCATGTGCCAGGTGTTGCCTGTTTGTAGTAAGTTTATCTAAACCAAAATTTAAAAATGTAATAAAAACGATTACAGAACCCAAAAACATAACGATTTTATACACTACAATATCAGCTTTTAAATAGTTAAAGAGTGCTGCCGCGACAAACAAAAATCCTGCAAATGTTATGTATAAAAAATACCTGAACTGGGGTGATGTAAGCAATATTACTAAAAAATTTATAAGAAGGGCTGCATAAACCATTTTGTGTTTTTTGTCTTTTAACATGCTTAAAGGCATAATGAAAAGCAACGCAAGAGTGAGTTTATTTATAATACCAGCCAGCTTGTCCTGTTGCAGCCAGTACAATAGTTTTGTGGCTGTTGTAGTGTCTTTTGGCAATAACCCGGCGGTACGTTTGTACCCATAGTCTGCAGTTATGTTTACTATCCAGTTATAAGCATTATCAGGTACTGCCCAGTCATAGCCGGTTTTAAAAAGGCCTATAGGATATAATGGATAACCACTTATTACAATGTTTTTAACTATCCAAAGCAGGGCAATGGGTACACCGGCAAAAATAGCAAACTTTAAATTTTGTTTTATAATTAACCCGGGTAAAAATAATATTCCTAACGGGAGTATGGTAAGTTTTATAGAAACCAGGAATATAAACAGTAAGAGCGCGATCTTAAAATTACTATTAGTCTTATTATACTGAATGTAAAGATGCAGGATAACGGGAGTAATTACAAGTAATGGCAAATCGGGCGAGGGCACATCTAAAAAAAGGAATGAAAATATAGCTGCCAATGGCATAAAACTTAACCAATACATTTTTTTTGGGGTACTGTACTTATGGCCTTCGGTAATGCAATACAGGGTGCAAAGTATAAAGACAAATCCGTTAATGTCATTTATCTTATTAGTCATAAAGCTAAAATTAGTCGCGGCCTGCAGTACATGCCACGCCGAACTTTGGGCAAAAAACAAGTGCAGGTTAGCCAGCCCTTTTACAAAGCCGTACTGGTTAAGCCATTTTATAGTTTGGATATAGTAGCTTTCGTTATCTGTTATAAAAGGATATTGGGCACTTTTAAGTAACGCACCAAAAGTGAGTATCCCCACAACTACTTTTAAATGGGAGGGAAGCTGTTTTAGGTTTTCGCTAAAGCCTGAAAGTAATTGCCCTACTTGAGTCCTGTAATAAATACCGGACAATATACCTAAGGCGGTCCAAAACAGTAGGCTTGCACCATTAAGCGGAAAAAAAAATGCTGTTATTGTAAAGCAACATGTTAAAGATACTAACCCTAAAAGCAAGGTTATAATAGTATTTTGAGAATTTATTTTTAGCAAATGGATGGTAGCTACCCCTATGGGCAGTGCCAGGAAAAATAAAAAAAGCCAGTATGCCGCTATAAGTATCATTACGGTAGTATATGCCCGTCGCTCATAACCAGCTTACGGTCGGCCATATCGGCAAGTTCTGTATTGTGGGTAACAATAACAAAGGTTTGCCCCATCTCGTCGCGCAGTTTAAAAAATAAATTATGCAGGTTTTCTGCCGAAGCTGTATCCAGGTTGCCCGAAGGTTCATCGGCAAAAATTACAGCCGGATTATTTATAAGCGAGCGCGCTACCGATACGCGTTGTTGCTCACCACCGGAGAGTTCTCCAGGTTTATGGTTTATGCGGTGCGATAATCCTAAGTAGTCTAAAAGCCTTTTCGCCTCTTTTTCGGTTTCAGCTTTTGGTTTATTGGCAATATAAGCAGGGATACACACATTTTCGAGTGCTGTAAATTCTGGCATTAACTGGTGAAACTGAAAAATAAACCCCAGCTTAAGATTACGAAAGTTTGAAAGCGCTTTATCTTTTATGTGCAGTACATCCTGCCCGTCTATGCTAAGGGAGGTGTCTGTCTGTGGGTCGGCTTTATCAAGCGTGCCCAGTATTTGTAACAGGGTAGTTTTACCTGCGCCTGATGCACCTACAATAGATACTATTTCGCCCTTAGGAATAAAAAGATCTACCCCTTTTAGTACATGCAGGTCGTCATAATATTTATGTATATTCTTAGCTTCTATCATCAGTGCGGTTTTGCACAAAGAAACAAACATTTTAAAACATAATAAATCTTTTTTGGCACAATATTTCGTATGTATAGTTGTAAAGTTTAGTTAACAACCCGTAGCGGGCAAACCACAACAAATTAATTTTAAATTATATGAAAAAAATAGCCGCCGTTATACTGGCAATGTTTGCTATATCATGCCAGGGTGCACCAGATGCAAATCCTAAAGCACTGGCAAAAGTTACTGATGAAGTAAAAAAAGGAGATACAAAAAAGGACAATGCTAAAACAGAGACTGCCATATTTGCCGGTGGGTGTTTTTGGTGTACCGAAGCTTTTTTTACCGATCTTAAAGGGGTAGAAAAAGTAGTGTCGGGTTACATAGGCGGTACCGTTGCAAACCCAACTTACAGGCAGGTATCATCTGGCGCAACAGGCCATGCCGAAGCTATAGAAATTACCTACAACCCTAAGGAGGTGGCTTATGAAGATTTGTTAGAGATATTTTTTGCCACACACGACCCTACAACCCTAAACAGGCAGGGTAATGATGAGGGAACGCAATACCGCAGCGAGATATTTTATAACACTCCTGCACAAAAAGCATCGGCAGAGAATTTTATTAAACTGCTTACGGACCAAAATATTTTTGAGGGTAAAAAGATCGTGACCAAAATATCTTCTGCCGGTAAGTTTTATCCTGCCGAAGATTACCACCAGGATTATTTTGCCCTAAATGGAGACCAGCCTTATTGCCGTATGGTTATTGCCCCTAAAATGGATAAGCTGAAAAAGAACTATAAATCGAAGCTTAAAGCCGTAAAGTAATTTAAGTTTGATGCTAAAAGTAAGATCGCCCGGGAGTTGTTTCGGGCGATTTTTTATGGTGCGATAGTATTATTTGGTACTATCATTTTGTGTTTTTAGTGGCAGCTGTTCCATTTCGAAGGTAGCGAAGCGCAGTTGAGAAATCTTTTATTTAATTTTTGAGATTTCTCTTTCGTCGAAATGGAAGAAGCTATTCCTCCAGCGGCGGTAACTCCTCATCGGCAGGGATGTTACGCTGTGTTTCGGCAAGGTCGTCTTCACCCAGTACCATTCCCCACGGCTTGAGGCCTTCTACACGGTCAAAGATTACTTTAGCAATAGCAATAACAGGAATGGCGAGAAACATACCCGTAATACCCCATATCATTTCGCCCACCACAAGTCCTAACACGGCAGTAAGCGTATTAAGCTTCACTTTAGAACCTACTATTTTTGGCATGATGTAATTGCTGTCTACAAGGTGAATCACTATTAAGGCGATAACAACAAAGAGTACCTGGCTGGCATCGGCAGTGGCAAAGGTTACCAGAACCGATAGCATTAGCGATATAAAAATGCCTACGTAAGGTATAACGTTAAGTATGCCAGTGAGTATGCCCAGTAAAAAGGCATATTTTATGCCCAATATGGTAAAGGCAATACAGCTTAATATAGCTACAATTGCCATTTGCAGCAATAGCCCCAGTATGTATTTACGAATGATGTATTGTATCCTGTCTACCACCTCGCGCACTACAACACTATGGTTATCATGAAACAAGGCGAGTATAAAACGCAGTAGCAGGCTGCGGTGCATTAACAGGAAGAAAGTGTATAGAAATATGAATACCATAAACAGTAAAGACGAAGACAGCGATATTAGTGTGGCACCTACAAGTGCGGTACCGCGGCCCAAAGCTTCAGATGTGGTGTTGTTAATATATTCTGCCTGTTTGTCGTTATCTATATGAAAAGAGTGCGCAATCCAGGTTTGTAACGCCTCGAGCGATTCCATAAGCTGTTTCTGAAAAGCAGGAATATCCTGTGTAAATTCAGATAACTGGCTGCCTAAAAGCACCATAACCCCACTTATAACCCCAACAAGTAATATAAGCACTACGAAGGATGACATAGCTCTTGGGAACTTAAGTTTACGCTCCATAAAATTAGCAAACGGTATAAGCAGCATGGCAAAAAGGAGTGCAATAATAAGCGGTGCCAATATAGTTTTGCCTATAATGGCAATGTAACCTATGGCAAGAATGCTGATGCTTATGTGAGCCAGTTTGGTATAAAACGGGGTAGATTTTATCATGAGTGGTTGGGGTACTTAACTTGGATTATCAAAACTACACGTTTTTTGTAAGTCCTGCTATTTATTTAATTTCAAATTGGGAATTTTTATGTTGAATCTTCTAATGTAATAAGACGTTATATTAAATTTTCCAGAAAGATTTTTCAATTCGTAATTCGTAATTTTTAATTCATAATTAATAAGTTACTTTTGCAAAAAAAATATCCCAGCGTGAATTACCTTTCAGTAGAGAACATATCCAAATCATTCGGCGAGCGTACCCTTTTCGAAAACATTTCTTTCGGCATCAATAAAGACCAGAAAATTGCTTTCGTGGCAAAAAATGGCAGTGGCAAGACCAGCATCCTTAAGATTATTAATGGTGATGATACTCCCGATACCGGACAAGTGGTTATCCGTAAGGAAATTAAAATGGCATTCCTTTCTCAGGAGCCTAACCTCGACCCAGAACTGACTATTGAAGAAAGTATTTTTGCATCTGATAGCGAGATACTGCATGTTATAGAGGCGTATGAAAAAGCGTTGGAGAACCCTGATGATGGGGAAGCTTACCAAAAGGCCTTTGAGGGTATGGAGCAGCATAATGCCTGGGATTTTGAAACACAGTATAAGCAAATCCTGTCTAAGCTTAAAATGGACGACCTTAAACTTAAGGTGAAAAGTATGAGCGGTGGGCAAAGAAAACGCCTTGCCCTTGCCATCATTCTTATTAATAAGCCGGATTTGCTAATCCTGGATGAACCTACCAACCACCTTGACCTTGAAATGATTGAGTGGCTGGAGAATTATTTTGCCAAAGAAAATATTACACTATTTATGGTTACGCACGACCGTTTCTTTTTAGAGCGTGTATGTAACGAAATTATAGAGCTCGAAAATGGCAAACTATATCAGTATAAAGGTAATTACAGCTATTATCTTCAGAAAAAAGAGGAACGTATAGCTGCTGAAAATGCGAGTATAGATAAGGCACAGAACCTTTTTGTTAAGGAACTTTCATGGATGCGTCGCCAGCCTAAAGCACGTACTACTAAAAGTAAATCGCGCCAGGACGATTTTTATGTTATTAAAGAAAAAGCACAAAGCCGCCGTAAGGAGCATGTGGTAGAGCTGGAAATTAACATGGAGCGTATGGGCAGCAAAATATTAGAGCTGCACAACATAAGTAAGGCATTCGGACCTAAAAAAATACTCGATAATTTTAGCTTTAACTTTAAAAGGGGAGAGCGCATAGGTATTATAGGCAAGAACGGTACGGGTAAATCTACGTTCTTAAACATGATAACGCAACAGCTTCCTGTAGACAGCGGTAAGGTGGTAGTGGGCGATACTATTAAAATAGGCTACTATACTCAAAGTGGTATTAACCCTAAAGAAGGCCAAAAAGTAATAGATGTTATTAAAGAATATGGCGAATACATTCCGCTTAGCAAGGGCAGGACAATAAGTGCTGCACAACTTTTGGAGCGCTTTTTATTCGACCGTAAAAAACAATACGATTTTGTAGACAGGCTTAGTGGTGGCGAGCTTAAACGCCTATACCTGTGTACAGTACTGATACAAAACCCAAACTTCCTGATACTGGATGAGCCTACAAACGACCTTGATATTGTAACGCTTAACGTGCTGGAAAGTTTCCTTTTAGACTATCCGGGCTGCTTGCTTGTAGTGAGCCACGACCGTTATTTTATGGATAAAATAGTCGACCACCTTTTTGTGTTTAGGGGCGAAGGTATAGTAGAGGATTTTCCGGGTAACTATAGTGATTTCCGTAGTTATGAAGATAGTGCCGAACCTGCTAAGGGCGAACTTAAACAGGTGGGCGACAACAAAAACTGGAAACAGAACAACGTTAAACCGGGTTTGACATTTAATGAGCAAAAGGAGTTTACTAAAATAGAAAAAGACCTTAAAGACCTGGAGCGCGAAAAAGAGACGATTGAAAAGCAATTTGCTGATGGTACTGTTGCAGATAAAGATATAGCCCAAAAAGCGACTGACCTTGAAAAAGTGCTTAAGACCATTGATGAGAAAACAGAGCGCTGGTTTGAACTGAGTGCTAAGTTGGAATAACATTAAGTTGGCAGTTTTCAGGATCCTGTCATTGCGAGGAACGAAGCAATCTAATTAGAATAGTAAAAGACTTATTTAATAGGCTAAAGTTAATAGTGAATGGAAGATTTGCACTTTGAAATAAAAGACTCGGGAGATTTTATCCGTATTGATGTTTTAGGGTTTGAACATGCTTCTGGCGAGGATGAATGGGATAAAAATTGGCTTAAAACTAAAATTTCAGTAAAGGCCGGAGCTTTTAGTGGAAGTTATAGTGCCTCATTGAGGAATCACGAATTTGTTACTCTTTATGAGGAATTTTCAAAGCTCTACGATAACTTGCATGAAGAAATAAATTTTGAATGTCTTGAAGATCATTTAAAACTTGAAATTAAAGGTGATGGAATTGGTCATTTTCATACTAAAGTAGTTAGTAAGGATAATGGTTATAATGGGGCTGAGCTTACATATTATCTGGATTTTGATCAAACTTTTTTGCCTGAGATTATACAAAGTCTTGAACGAATTGTTAAAAGCTATCCTGCTGTATAAATATTAAATCAAAATCAAATTAAACTGTTAAGCTACATATCATTCTTGTTAAACTCTGTAAACGAACACGGGGTGCACTCGCCTTTTGTTTTTGGGCTTGTTACTAAAGGTTTTTACAGGAAACAACCCTTAATTACAGATGTTAATTATAATCCTGTTGCCGGTTTAAACAGCACTACCTTAAATATTTTATTTAAAGTAATAGCTCATTTTAAATCGTATAAGCTTATTGTTTTAGGAGAGGATGACGTTGCAACCGCAGTAGCCGAAACCATGAGGCAGGCAGCCGAGGAGATAAATACTAAAATATGGTTTTATTCTACTTATGTGGCGGTGCCCGGCGGGGTAGACCTTGCCATTCTTACCGGGAAAGATAGAGCCACTTTATTACCTTTAATGCAACAACTTAAAAGTGATATTAACAATGGTAGTATTGCTGTTATTGCAAACATACATGAAAGTGATGCGATAGAGCAGGCATGGGAAAGCATAAAAAAAGATCCAGATGTTACGGTTAGTATAGACGCATACCATTTAGGTTTCCTGTTTTTTAGGAAAGAGCAGCAAAAACAACATTTTGTTATTCGCCCTTCTAAATCAAAAATTACAGATGCCGTTTTGGGTATTCGTACCCTTTGGGGATTACTGTTGCGATAATAACTATAATTGATGCGTTTTAATTAGACAAAAAAATAAGGTGCACCTTTTAGGGGTACACCTCATCAAATATTCAGGAATCGAGCCTGAATTAGTTGGCTGCATCTTTAGCTTTTTGGTTTTCGTCACCTTTAGCGGTCATACGTTCCCATTTAAATTTAGGGGCAAATTTAAGTTTTAGGCCTGCAATTTTTCTATTATCCTCACCTGTAAGGCCTTCTTTTTCTACAGTATTTTTTCTTGCATCAAGAGCTTCATACCATGCTTTTACTTTATCAAAATCCTGTCTTGAGTAAGATTCGTGGTTAGCCTCAAATGTGTCTACAAATTTTTGGTATACACTAAGTATGTTGTCTTTGTTAACCCATCCAAATTTCATATCGTTACCTACTACGTTACCTGCACCAAAATACATGTCTACCATAGAACCACCATTAGCAACAGCTGGTTTAGCAGCGGCAGCTTCTTTTTCCATTTTAGCTTTTGCATCTGCTTCGGCAGCAGTTTTAACACCTTCATATTTAGATTTTGTCTCGTTAATCCTTTCCTGAGCTTTGGCATCGTTTTCAAGAGTTGTTAGTGCAGCTTCAGCTTCGGCAACCCTCGCCTGGTAGCCAGCTTCAATAGCGGCCCAGTTGGCAGATCTTTCGGCAGCGTCAAGGCTGTTTACAGAGTCTACATATACTACATAATGGTCAACATTTTTTTCTGCGGTGTCTTTTGCCTCATTTTTGCAAGATGCAAAACCAGCTACTATGGCAGCAGCCCCTAATACTAATTGAAAACTTTTCATAATGTTTATTTTAAATGTTTGTTACTTTTGATAATTCAAATATCGTTCGATTTTGTTATAAATAAAAATTTTAGTCTTTTTATTAAGAATAGTTTAGTAAAATTGTGTTTATTTTAGTGATTTTAATATTTCGTTAACTATTTAGTGGTTGGGTTATTTATAGATACAAATTTAGTTTTTGTAATCGCTAACTTGTTAATTATGAGTTTGTTTCAATAGAATTTTTAGTATTTAGAGGTTAAGAATTATGATATATTTAATACTCTGCAAATTAGATGTTTGTATTTTTGATAATATAAAAATCAGTAATCATGGAATGTAGAAAAGTATATCATGTTACTACAAATGGTAACAATGGCTGGAAAGGTATGATGGAGAATACAGGACGTGCGTGTGTGATAGGCATAAATAAACAAGATGTTATAAACCGCACCATAGAGATGGCAAAGCACCATACAAGGTGTTCGATAATAATTCACAGGCAGGATGGAGCCATTCAGGAAGAGCGAAACTATCCCCGTACTGATATTTCACATACATAATTTTGCAATAATTATTAGCCACCAATTTCAGGTGGTTTTTTTATGATTTCATTAATAATGACAAAAAGTCACTAAAGATGACATTTTGTCATTTGTTTTTATATTGGAATAAATCTTGACTATAACCTATCAAATCAATAAGATTTATAACTTAAAAAATATAAAAACATGAACTTAGTAAAACGCAATTACAGCAATGGATACCCAGTAGTAATGGATCAATTTTTTAAAGATATATTGGGTGGAACCCAATATACTCAAAAAACGGTACCACCAGTAAATATTAAGGAAACAGAGCAATTTTTCACGATAGCTTTAGTAGCTCCGGGATTAAAAAAAGAAACTTTTGCTATAGAGATAGATAAGAAATTACTAACTATATCGCATAAAGCTGAAGTTGAAGAAATAGTAGAAGGAGACGGTAAGTATACAAGGAAAGAATTTACCCAAAACTCATTTAAAAGGTCTTTTACTTTGCCGGAAAATGTAAATGAGGCTGACATTAATGCAGCTTACAACGACGGTATATTAACGATTACGATTCCTAAAAAAGAAGAAGCACAGCAAGAAACTAAAAGAGTGATTGAGGTTTTATAATGATTGATTGGTTAGTTAAGAAGGCGCCCCCGCAACGGGCGCTTTTTTGTTGGTATTTGTTTCCGGCTCATTAAATCGCTATCTTTATAGTATGGACGCAAAAAGTGATAAATATAATATAGAAAACATTCCTGATAAGCTTTGGGATGCAATTCCTGCTGATTTAAAGAAATCAGTTGATGAGGATATTGATCAAAAAATACAAGGAAAATCAATACTCAAAAAAGAAAAAACAGAAAAGGTTAATAACCGGGATGATATTGCTTAACTAAGAACACGGCCAAATTACTATCTTTGCCGCATGCAGTTATCCGTTATTATTCTTAACTACAATGTCCGTTATTTTTTAGAGTTATGTGTGCTTAGTGTACAGCAGGCAATTAAGAGCCTTCATGCCGAAATAATTGTGGTAGATAATAATTCTCCCGATGATAGCTGCGCCACGATAAAGGAGCGTTTTCCGCACATTACCCTTATAGAAAACAAAGAAAACTCGGGTTTTCCTAAAGGCAATAATATAGGTGTGGCAGCAGCCAAAGGCAAATATGTTTGCATCCTTAACCCGGATACCGTTGTTGCAGAAGATACTTTTATAAAGATTTTGGCATTTGCCGAAGCGCAAAGTAATTTTGGCATTGCCGGCCCAAAACTTATTGATGGGCGCGGCCAGTTTTTACCCGAAAGTAAGCGCGGCGTCCCAACTCCCTGGGTTGCTATTACAAAAATAGGTGCCTTGTATAAAGCTTTTCCAAAATTTAAGCTATTTAACCAATACTATGCCCAGCACGTTCCCGAAAATGAGAATGGCAAGGTAGATATACTTGTTGGGGCGTTTATGCTTATGAAGCGGGAGCTCTATTTGGAAGTTGGCGGTTTTGATGAAGACTGCTTTATGTACAGCGACGATATAGATTTATCGTATACCGTAATTAAAAAAGGGCTGGCTAATTATTATTTTTCGGGTACATCGGTAATACATTACAAGGGCGAGAGCACCGTTAAAGATGGTGCTTACATGAGCCGGTTTCGCGAAGCTATGCAGTTTTTTTACCGTAAGCATTTTAAGCAGTCGGCTGTTTTTGATGTGCTTATGAGGGTAGGAGCACTTGCTTTTGCACTTGCTAAGAAAAATAAAAAAGCACCGGTATATAATCCGCAGCAGTATGTTTTAATTTCCGATGATAAATCCCTGCGTGAAGCGTTGCAAAACCAACTGCAAAAAAATATTGTCTGTACTACTGCAATTAAAAAGGATGCCTTATTTTTACAAAACAAAGACAGCGAAATAATTTTTGATAATGCATTTGTAAGCTTTGCGCAGATAATAAGCTGTATGGAAACCTATAAGGCTAATGGTTTTACTTATAAAATAAAGCCTGCAAACGCTGATTTTATGCTGGGCAGTAATAGTAGTAACGACAGGGGCGAAGTAATAAAACTTGAAAATTTTATTTTTAAAAACGTCTAAAAAATTACATACAAAAAAGCGTTGACTCATTTTTTTTATTAAATTCGCAAACATAAATACCAATTTCACCTTTAGGTTAACGATATGGCAAAATTTGAACTAAGATTACCCAAGATGGGTGAGAGTGTTGCAGAGGCAACCATTACTAACTGGTTAAAAAAGGTGGGCGACCACATTGCGGCAGATGAAGCCGTATTGGAAATTGCTACCGATAAGGTAGACTCTGAAGTACCGTCGGAAGTATCGGGTACATTGTCGGAAATACTTTTTAAAGAAAATGATGTGGTGCAGGTAGGCCAGATCATTGCCTACATAGAGACAGAGGGTGGCGTTGTAGTAGATGCGCCAAGCGAGGCAACTACGGCTGCCAATATTGATATTGCAGCGGTTGAAAAAACTTTTGAAGCCGCAAAAGACCTTATTGCTGCCCCACTTGATTTTTCTGATTCAGAGAAGTTCTATTCGCCATTGGTTAAAAACATAGCAAAAGAGGAAGGTATCTCTGTAGCCGAACTGGAAACTATTACAGGTTCCGGTAAAGACGGCAGGGTTACTAAAAGTGATATATTAGAATATGTGTCTAAAAGACAAGTTAAAAGCCCTCTAACCTCCCAAGGGGGAGCTCCGCAGGCAGCAACAAAACCTGAAACTTCAAACTTTAAACCTGAAACTGTTGCAACCAAAGCTGCGCCGGTATCGGTTAATGGCCAGGACGAAATTGTAGAGATGGACCGTATGCGTAAGCTTATATCCGGCTACATGGTGCAGAGTGTGCAAACATCGGCTCACGTACAGTCGTTTATAGAGGTAGATGTTACTAATATTGTAAAGTGGCGCGACAAGGTTAAAACCGCATTCGAGAAACGGGAAGGCGAGAAGCTTACGTATACCCCCATATTTATGGAGGCTGTAGCAAAAGCACTTAAAGATTATCCGGGGCTTAACATATCTATAGATGGCGATTACATTATTAAAAAGAAAAATATAAACCTGGGTATGGCAGCTGCCCTGCCTAATGGTAACCTCATAGTGCCGGTTATTAAAAATGCCGACCAGCTTAACCTTGTGGGCATGGCAAAAGCCGTAAACGATTTAGGTAACCGCGCCAAGGCCGGCAAACTAAAACCGGACGATACACAGGGCGGTACTTACACTGTTACTAATGTGGGTACCTTTGGCAGTGTGTTTGGTACGCCAATAATCAATCAGCCACAGGTGGGTATATTAGCCCTTGGTGCTATACGTAAAGTGCCTGCCGTTATAGAAACTCCCGAAGGTGACTTCATCGGCATACGCCAAAAAATGTTCCTGTCGCACAGCTATGACCACCGTGTGGTAGATGGCGCTTTAGGAGGGTCTTTTGTGAAACGCGTAGCCGAATACCTGGAAGCTTTTGATGTGAACAGGGATTATTAGAAAATAACATTTTCAATATGATGGAAGCCTCATTTTTAATGAGGCTTTTTTATATAGTTTCGTTTTTCTTCCAATAGCCTTTTAAGAAATCAATTACGCGATATGTAGGGTAAAGTGTTTCAGATCCTAAGAGTTTTAGCTCGTCCTGATTTTCATTATTATATAAATATTTTGCCGCAATATAAAGCGATTTATTACGCTCAATAAAATTCAAATGCTCTAATTCTTCGAAAATAGAAATCGTAATTTTTAAATGTTTTCTCATTAAGCACATCATCAAAGTTCTTAATATTACAGATGATTCATATTCACTTATTTTAAAAGTATCTTCTAATACAAAAGATATCATTTTTGCAATTGTCATTATTTCCTCAATATCGTCTTTAAGTAATTTATAACTCATCAGTACACTTATTGATTCTAATATTGCAGTAACATATCCCCCTTTGTACTTAATTTTCACATAATTTTCGGAACCAAGATAGTGTATTAAATTTCGCAAATCTTTCAGTTCTAATTTTTCAATGTAATAACTTATTAGTTTTTTATTATCTTCGGATAAATCATCACTTTCTAAAATGGCTTTTAATGCATCCAAGTGCTTATTCTGGTTTGATAATTTCAAAGCTTCTTCAATTGCATCTTCCTCAGTAATATTAATTATGTCAGCACTATCTTTGTCAATATTATTTTTTAATAAAAATTTTTGATTGCTCGTTAGGTTTTTTAGTGAAGCATAAACTTGTCCATACATTTCTTTTGCGTTTTCGTCTAACTTTCCTTCCTTTATTTGAATCACATAATTAGCTATTCTTTTTTCAAAATCATCAGTAGTGCACCAACTTTCTAAAAACCGAACCAACCATACCACACGTTCGCTTTCTTTTTTACGTCCGTTACGCATCAGGTACCAAATATTCCAGAAACGGTCTTGCAATAAATATATATGATTTTTAGTTCCGGTTTCTCGTTTCTCTATTACCTGATTTTTTTCAAGCTGGCGTAACTGGGCAGAAATTACTTTGCTTTCCAATTTTGTGCGCTCTCTAAGTTCTTTTACACTTATTGCATCCCAGTTGCGGGCTACAGCATCTACAATTTTTTGCTGTTGTGTTGGCAGGTCATCCATGCGGTGCTTATACAGCGGTGTTACAGCATCAAGTACCCGCATAAGGTCCTTTAAGCTGCTTTCATGCTCATGGTCTATAAATATCTGGAATAGTAGAGCAATAGTTCGGGGCACACCGCTGCTAAGAATACGTAATGTTTCTATACGTTGCGGCGTCTCTTTAATTATGCGCTCTATTTTTTCACGTTCTCCGTATATGTCACCCAGTTTTAGTAGTAATGTGCGGGATTCTTCTTCATTAAGTCCGTCTAATCTTTTTACTTTAAAAAACTCAAAAAATGGTTGGGCATAATCAAGTACTGTATCAAGATAAAAAGGTGAACCTGCAATAAGGCGTAAATACTTTTTTGTTTGCAATATCTCCCTTAATCTGCGAACCTCTATCATATCAAATTTTTTAAAGAGGTCGCCAATATTATCAATAAGCAATACTACTTTTTTACCATGTTTATTTAATGCTTTTTCTAATGCTTCATAACATTTTTCTTCAAAATCAGGGCTACCATAAAATGCTTCCATTTCGTTTGGGAGTCCATCAAAACCATAATTATCTTCTAAGTACTCGGCAATATGTTCCCAAAGGTTGGATAGCTGGGTAATGCTGTACAATTCTTCGTTAAAGCCAATAGGTATAAGCCATGTGTTAAGTTTTTCTGAATCTTCAATGGCATATCGTAACCTTAGTAGCATGGTTGTTTTACCGGTGCCACGTTGTCCTACTAAAAGGTAATGTTGTTCAGGCTTGGTCATATCTGAGTTTTCAAGATCGCTCAGAATATCTGCTAATACCTCAGTCCTTACAACAAACTCTTCTTTAAGTTGGTTCTTGTTTTTTTGATCGGGATTATATAAATAGTTTTCCATAGTTTTAATTGTTAAAGCGGTTCCACCACATTTTTAAAATTTCGCTAAAGGATTTATCTATTACTTGAATTGTAATCGCTACATCTGGATTTGACTGATCTATAATTTCCTGTACTGCTAATTGTATATGAAAAGGTATCAGCCATTCTATTTTATCCATAAGATAGTTTGCACTTTCTTCACTAATAAATCTCTTTTTATTAGCAAGTAGTTTGTCTAAAAGTTCTAATGCATCAATTTTTGTAAGAGGACCTACTTCTACAGAATTTATATCATTAATAAATGCAGTGCCGTCTATAGATGAAACTGTGTGGTTAAGGCCAATTGATCCGGTATATATAAAAGTGACTTTCGAGTTTATTTCGGGGTTTAGCCTTAAATCCCTGTTTGATTGAAGAAAATTAATGGCTTCTTTAGGTCCACTAATATCTTTTTCAATAATGTTCTGAATAGTTTGCGGGAATTCATCAATTAGTAATACTAATCTTTTACCATCTTTGATCTCAAAACCACTTAAAAGATTTTCAAGTTCTTCTTTATAATCAATGTCCGATGATTCATTAAAGTTTATCTCGGCACCCATAAATGAAATACCTTTTATTTTATTTAAGAATTTATTTCCAACTTTAAAAAGTTTAGCAATTCTTACTGACTCAATTTTTACTATTTCTTTTAATATCTTTTTAAAGAAATCCTGATTGTTATCTATTGATTCTGTATCAACATATATGTATACATGCTCATCAGTCTTATTATCTAATAAAGAAAACAAAATTGATGTTTTCCCTACGCGTCGCGGAGCAGCAATTTGGAGATTATTACCGTCATCAATTTTTGAGATTATTTTATTTATCTCCTTTTCTCTTGGATAAAAGTTTTCTTTTCTTGCGGGAACGCCAATTATATTTTTCATAACAAAAATTTTATTGTCAAAAATAATAACAATATTTTTATTGTCAAAATTTTTAACCATAATTTTATTGTCAAAAACAATATGAAAAATAATTTTGTCTTGACATAATAAATTAATTTTACATTTGTCTTTTACCATCACATGAAAATCCTTAAAAACATATTTCTGTTAAGCCTTGTTGTGCTGCTCTGTTCGGCAGTGGCAAAAGATCCGTCTGTAAATTTTAACGAAACCAAAATATCAGCTTCGGTAAAAGACTCTCTTTGGTCAGAAATTAACTTTGATTCGCTAAACATCATTAACAAAATGGCCTATGCAGATACAGCCAATTTTATGCACGAAAAAATATATCCCTGTGCGCGCTGTTTCCTGCGCCCTGAAGTGGCAGATGCTTTAGAGAAAGCTAATGAAGCAGCACAGGATAAAGGCTATAAACTTATAATTTACGACTGTTACCGCCCGTATGGCTACCAGCGCAAAATGTACGAAATTGTAAATAATCCGCTTTATGTTGCCAAGCCCGGCAAAGGTTCTAACCACAACCGCGGTGCCGCTATAGACCTTTCGCTAACTGATGCTGATGGTAACCTGCTGGATATGGGAGGCGCATTTGATGACTTCTCTGAAATTTCACATTACAATGCTGCCGGAATTTCTAAATCGGCAAAAAAGAACAGGAAACTGTTGCGCAACATTATGGTTAAAGCCGGTTTTACACCTTACGAAAATGAGTGGTGGCATTTTGACTACCGCCAAAAGCGTTACCCTACGGCGGGCTTTAAGTGGGATTGTAAATAGGGGTGTCTATGTATGTTGCATTTTTACCTGCAAATAGCAGCATAAAATCTTCTTTTTAAATATTTCTAAGCCTATATTTGTAATAGACAAATTATAATATGGAACTTAAACTGAACAGGCCAATTTGTTTTTTTGACCTTGAAACCACCGGCACAGATATCAGCAAAGATAAAATTGTAGAAATCTCAATATTAAAAGTATATCCTAACGGAAATAAGGAAAGCAGGACCTGGCTGGTAAACCCGGAGAGGCCTATACCTGTGCAAACCATTGCTTTTCATGGCATAACCGATGAAAAAGTAGCTAATGAACCTACGTTTAAGCAGCTTTCGCACCAGATATACAGCCTTATTAAAGACTCTGACCTTGCAGGATATAATTCTGACAGGTTTGATATTCCTCTACTGGCTGAAGAGCTGCTTCGCGCAGGCCTTGATTTTGATATGAAAAATCGGGTATCGGTAGATGTGCAGACTATATTTCATAAAAAAGAAGAGCGCACCCTTAGTGCTGCCTATAAGTTTTACTGTGGGCAGATACTGGAAAACGCGCACAGCGCCGAGGCTGATACCAATGCTACTTACGAGATTTTAAAATCGCAGTTAGACCGCTATGAAGACCTTGATAATGATATGAAATCACTATCAGAATTTACTACCCGTAAAAAGGCTGTAGATTTTGCAGGCTTTATAGCATTAGATGAAAATGGGGAGGAGATATTTACCTTTGGTAAGCATAAAAATGCCAAGGTAGAGAAAGTATTAGAGCAGGAGCCTGGTTACTATGGATGGATTCAGAATGCTGATTTCCCGCTGTATACAAAAAAAGTGCTTACGGCTATTAAGCTGAGAAAATTAAATAATAAACTGGCATAACCATTTGGCTGCAATTGTATGAAAATTATTTGTGTAGGGCGCAATTATGCCGATCATATAGAAGAACTTAAAAACGAAAGGCCACAGGAGCCTGTACTTTTTATGAAACCTGACACTGCGGTGCTTCAAAAAAAGTTTCCGTTTGTAATACCACCGTTTAGTAACGAGGTGCACCACGAAATAGAGCTTGTGGTAAAAATAAATAAAGTAGGTAAATATATAGATATTAAGTTTGCCAATAGGTACTACGATGAGGTAACGGTGGGTATCGATTTTACAGCCCGCGACCTTCAGGATAAACTAAAGGCTAAAGGGCTGCCGTGGGAAAAAGCCAAAGCCTTTGACGGATCGGTAGCAATAGGCGAATTTGTCCCTAAAACAGATTTTGAATCGTTAGATAATGTTAACCTGCGTCTTACTAATAATAGTATTATCGTGCAAAATGGCAATACCCAAAATATGCTCTGGAAAGTAGATGAGCTTATTGCAGAAATATCGCAATATTTTACGCTAAAAACGGGCGATCTTATTTTTACAGGAACCCCAAAAGGCGTAGCAAAAGTGAACCCGGGCGATGTGCTTGAGGGTTTTTTAGAAGATAAAAAATTATTTAAGCTACAGGTAAAGTAATGGCACTCAACTACAATTTAACTAAGGTATATGCAATTTCGGATAACGATACTGAATTTGCAAAGCAAATAGTGACGCTCTTTAATGAAGAGGTTCCTGCCGAGATGAAAAACCTAAGGCATGGGCTTAAAGAAAAAGATCATAAAAAGGTGTACTGTGCCGCGCATAAAATTAAGCCTACGCTTGATTTACTGGGTATGGACCTGGCGTATGACGATGTAATTGCTATAGAAAGCTGGAGTAAGGCAGAGGGTAAAAAAAAAGAAATTAAAGATGTGGTTAAAAATCTTAAAAATCTTGTAAGCCTTACTGTAAAAGAACTTAAAAAAGATTACAACCTGTAACTTGTGAAAGCAGCTGTTGTTACCGTAGGCGATGAAATACTTATAGGGCAGATTACCGATACAAATTCTGGTTATATTGCTAAAGCACTCGATAAAATAGGTATTGGCGTGTTCGAAATGTTGTCTATAAGCGATGACAGGCAGCATATAATAGACACCCTTGCATTTTTACAAAACAGGGTAAATGTGGTTATTATAACCGGTGGACTTGGTCCTACAAAGGACGATATTACCAAGAAAACACTTTGCGAATATTTTGACGATGAACTTGTTGTGAACGAGCAGGTGCTTGCGCATGTTGTGGCACTGATAGAAAAGGCAATGCAAAGGCCGGCATCTCAAATGAACAAAGACCAGGCACTCGTGCCGTCTAAAAGTATTGTGCTGCATAATGCAGTAGGCACTGCACCGGGCATGTGGATGAAACGCGGCAATACCGTTTATATATCGCTGCCGGGTGTACCTTATGAAATGAAGTATCTTATAGATAATGAAGTGGTGCCAAAGCTTGTAACAGAGTTTGAGAGACCCTACATTATTCATAAAACTATTATGACCTATGGACAGGGCGAAAGCCTTGTGGCAGAACGTATAGAAGACTGGGAGGACAACCTGCCGGAGTTTATTAAACTGGCTTACCTGCCTGCTCCCGGCAAGGTGCGCTTAAGGCTTAGTGCCCGCGGTACCGATGAAGCATTACTGCGCAATAGTATAGATGCCGAAGCCGCAAAGCTTAAAGATTTGATAGGTGATATTATTGTAGGGTACGATGAAAATGAAACTATAGAAGTAGTTTTAGGAAGGCTTTTAACCCAAAAAAAATTAAGCCTTGCTGCCGCCGAAAGTTGTACGGGAGGTAAAATTGCACAGGTGCTAACAAGCGTACCGGGGTCATCGGCTTATTTTAAAGGCAGTGCCGTGACCTATGCTACGCAGGCTAAAATAGATATTCTGGGTATACCAAAAGAGCTAATTGAGGCTAATAGTGTGGTAAGTGCAGCCGTTGCAGAGGCAATGGCGGTTAACGCGCAAAAAATCTTTCATGCTGATTATGCGATTTCTACAACGGGAAATGCAGGTCCGGATAGAGGTGATGCTGATGCCGAAGTGGGTACGGTGTACATTGGCATTGCCACACCTACAGGTGTTTACAGCAAAAAACTGGAATTAGGGCAGCCACGGGAAAAAGTTATAGAGAGAGCGGCAGGTAAAGCGCTGGAAATGATTTATCAGGAAATTTTAAAAAACTAGTGAATTGTATTTGCGTAGTACTTTTATTTTTTGTTTCTTTGCACCCTGAATTTGAATAACGATATAAAAGCGAGAAAATAATGTCAAGAGTTTGTGCCCTTACCGGTAAAAGAGCGATGGTTGGAAACAATGTTTCCCACGCTATGAATAAAACTAAGAGAAAGTTTAGTGTAAACTTAGTGAAGAAGCGTTTTTATCTTCCTGAAGAAGACAGGTGGATCACTCTTAGGGTAGCTGCTTCTACTATCAAGACAATTAACAAAAATGGTATAGCTGCAGTTTTGAAAGAAGCTAAAGCTAACGGATTTATTAAATAATCCTTACCTTAATACATATACAGCAAGATGGCAAAGAAAGGCAACAGAATCCAGGTGATTTTAGAATGTACTGAACATAAAACTTCGGGCGTTCCAGGAACTTCAAGGTATATTACCACAAAAAACAAAAAAAATACTCCTGACAGGTTAGAGATTAAAAAGTTTAATCCTATTTTGAAGAGAGTGACTGTACATAAAGAAATAAAATAATCTTATTAAGTCATGGCAAAGAAAACCGTAGCATCGTTACAAACATCTTCAAAAAGGTTAACTAAGGCAATCAAAATGGTAAAATCACCTAAAACAGGTGCTTATACTTTTGTTGAGAGCGTAATGACTCCTGAAGAAGTGGATACTTTTCTTAAAAAGAAATAATTATCCGTACCAATATATAGAAAAGCTACTTTCAAATACTGAAAGTAGCTTTTTTATTTTTTATCTTTACCCTCGGAAAAAACAAAGACTATTTCTTACATACTTATGAATTTCTTTAAAAAAATATTTTCTTCCGAAAAGAAAGAGACCCTTGATAAAGGCCTCGAAAAAACGAAGACCTCCTTTTTTTCTAAACTTACTAAAGCCGTTGCCGGTAAATCATCTGTAGATGATGAGGTGCTGGATAATCTTGAGGAAATCCTTGTAGCATCAGACGTTGGCGTAGATACTACCCTTAAAATTATTGCCCGTATAGAAGAGCGTGTATCGCGAGATAAATATGTGGGCACAGATGAGCTTAACCGTATCCTGAGGGAAGAAATTGCAGGTTTACTATCTGAAACCCATTCGGGTGAAGCTACAGAATTTGAAATTCCGGCCAATAAAAAACCTTACGTTATCATGGTGGTGGGTGTTAATGGCGTGGGTAAAACCACGACCATAGGCAAACTTGCGTACCAGTTTAAAAAAGCGGGCTACAGTGTGGTTCTTGGCGCGGCAGATACCTTTAGGGCTGCAGCTATAGACCAGCTTCAGATTTGGGCCGACAGGGTAGGTGTGCCTATTGTAAGGCAGCAAATGGGCAGCGACCCGGCATCGGTAGCGTTTGATACGTTGCAGAGCGCGGTGAGCCAAAATGCCGATGTAGTTATAATAGATACCGCAGGCCGCCTTCATAACAAAGTAAATTTAATGAACGAGCTTACCAAAGTAAAAAGGGTAATGCAAAAAGTTATAGAGGATGCTCCTCACGATGTATTGTTAGTACTTGACGGTTCTACAGGACAAAATGCTTTTGAACAGGCTAAACAGTTTACTGCCGCTACAGAGGTTACCTGCCTGGCTGTTACCAAGCTTGACGGTACTGCTAAGGGTGGGGTTGTTATAGGTATCTCAGACCAGTTCAAAATACCCGTTAAATACATTGGTGTAGGCGAGGGTATCGAAGACCTTCAGGTATTTAATAAATACGAGTTTGTTGATTCTTTTTTTAAATAATCAACCAAAAATATAAAATTCTTAAAGGAAAATACAGTAACGTGTTTTCCTTTTTTTTTGGTTTTAATGCCTAAATTTGCCTCCTGAATTATATCTAAATGAAAAAAATTGCCCTGCTGCTGCTTACATCTATTGCTCTATTTTCCTGTAGCAATAAAGTTGATCCTGATGACTTATCTAAAATTAATGGTTATTGGGAAATAGAATCGGTAATTATGCCCGATGGCAACGAGAAAGATTATACGGTAAATCCCACTATAGATTACTTTGAGATTAAAGGCAAATCAGGCATTCGCAAAAAGGTAATGCCGCAGTTTGATGGTAGCTACAGGGTAAACGACCTGTCTGAAAAAATTAGCATAACCCAAAATGATGGTAAAATTTATATGAATTATGTTACCAATTATGCTAAATGGCAGGAAGAGTTAATAGAACTTGATGATGAGGTGCTTGTTGTTAAAAATCAGCATGGCATAGAGTACCATTATAAAAAACCACAACCTTTCTCTGTAAAATAATGGCAAAGCGGCTTAACGAAAACAGCTCCATAGGCGATGTGCTTAAAGAGATCATGCAGGTTAATAACCTGCAGCAGGGTATGGATAAAATAGATGTGCGCGATGCCTGGAAAAACCTAATGGGCAATGGCGTAAATAATTATACCCGCGAAATTATGCTAAGGGGCACTACGCTTTATGTAGAGCTAACATCGGCAGTACTCAGGGAAGAGCTTAGTTATGGCAAGGCTAAAATTGTTAGCATGATTAATGCCGAACTGGGCCGTGAGGTAATTAAAGACGTGGTGTTACGATAAACAACAAAAGGCTGCACATGGCAGCCTTAATACTTTATTTTTGATTGGATTAAAATTTAAATCCTACGCCTAACTGAAATACAGAGTTCTGAATATTGGCGTCTTTAGCAATATCTGTAAGGTCTCTTACATATCTTGCAGTTGCAAATAAACCACTTTCAGTTTGGAATGTAAGTCCACCTGCTGCACCTACCTGGAACGTTTTAAAATCAGGAGCCGCCGGATTGTCTTCTAAATCAATATCACCATTGTCAGAGTTAGGGTTAAAATCAAACTCATCGTTTACCAGGAAACTAAACTGCGGCCCTACCTCTATGCTAAGCCCTTTTACAATGTAAAATTTAGCTAATACCGGTACATTAATATAATCCAGCTGAAGCTCTGCTTTGTCGCCGTCGCTGCCTCTAAAATCATATTCAGCACCCTGTCCGGAATATAGTGCCTCTACCTGTACAGAGAAAACATCAGCTACAGGTATCTCTGCAAATACACCTACGTGAAAACTCGTTCTTGAGTCTGGGCTATCAATATCGCCACCATCAAGGGTTGCAAAGTTTACACCACCTTTTACCCCAAAGCTTACTGCCATAGAGTCTTTGTTGCTTGCATCTTCCTGTGCATTAGATACAGTTACTGCGCCTAATAAAAATGCGCTTACAGATAATAATTTAAATAGTTTCATCATTAAATAGTTTTAGTTTTGTGAGTTCAAAATTATATCAATAGTATTGCTGCAAATCAAAATAAATTCCTAATTCACATAATTTTAACCGTATGAAAAGCTGGGTTAAATACATAAATGACTACAAATCCTATCTTAAAATAGAGCGGGGGCTATCGGTTAATTCGGTTACAAATTATGCGTTTGATATGCAAAAGCTAACTGACTATCTGGTACATAACAGTATTGATGTTTCGCCCATAAATATTACAGAAGATACTTTGCAGCAGTTTATTTACGACGTTTCTTCGCAAGGGTTAAGCGCCCGCTCAAGAGCCCGTTTAATTTCGGGTCTTAAGAGTTTTTTTAACTTTTTAGTGTTTGAAGACTATCGAAAAGACATGCCAATGGAGCTTATTGAGGTGCCAAAAATAGGAAGAAAGTTGCCCGATACCCTTTCTACAGCCGAAATCGACAGCCTTATTGCAGTAATAGATCTTAGTACTGCCGAGGGCGAACGTAACCGTGCCATACTCGAAACGTTGTATAGTTGCGGCCTCAGGGTATCAGAACTGGTTGCTCTTAAATTGTCCGATCTTTTTTTTGACGAAGGTTTTATTAAAATTACCGGTAAGGGTAACAAACAGCGGTTTGTACCTATAGGCAGTTTTACTCAAAAATATATTAATCTATATACAACAACTATACGCGCCCATTTAAATATTAATAAGGGGCATGAAGATACCCTGTTTTTAAACCGTTGGGGCAGGGGCCTTACCAGGGCCATGGTGTTTACCATAATAAAGCAACTGGCTGTAAAAATAAATTTACAAAAAAGTATAAGCCCACACACATTCAGGCATTCATTTGCAACGCATTTGCTCGAAAATGGAGCCGATCTTAGGTCTATTCAGCTTATGCTTGGACACGAATCTATAACAACTACAGAAATTTATGTACATCTTGACCGAAAATTTCTTAATATTGTGTTAAATAAGTATCATCCGAGAAATAAGTAACTTTTTTTGATATATTTCGATAAAAAATATTTTTATTAAGTATCTAAGCTTATTTTTGTACTTAAATTGGCTTAATTCACGATGTCCCAAATAGATGACACAGAAAGCGCAGGCGCTTTTTATAAGAAATTGATCGATGAGATTCCTGATCTCATATTTAAAGCCATTTTTAACAATGGTACATTTAAGGTGGTTTATTGTAATGAATCTATAAACGATTTGTTAGAAATAACCCCTCAGATGTTTATGGATAACCCAGATACGCTAACTTATGAGCGTATAATACCCGAAGACCAGCGTGTTTTTTTAAAAAAGATGCAGGTTTCTAAAAAAAAGCAGGAAAGGTATAATCATCAATTCAGGGTAATGCTTCCCAATAAAGGATTGAGATGGATGCGCATAACCGGGAAGGCCGAGAAGATGGCAGATAAATCGGTAATGTTTTACTCGCGCATAAGTGATATTACTGATTTTAAGCAGCATGAAGAAAAAATGAAACTCGCCGATGAGCGTTTTGAATTTGCCATGAAAGCTTCATCTGAAGGTGTATGGGATTTAGATATTGTTAAAGAAGAGGTGTACTTTTCCAGCCAGTTAATGAAAATAATAGGTAGAGAAGAGAAAGAAATTGTTGTGCCCGCAGCATTCTGGATTGAGAGGATACACCCGGAAGATATTGAGCTTTATAACAATACCAGGCAAAGGCACCTTACAAAAAAAACACCTTATTATGAGAGTGTTTACCGTATTTTAACAGATCAGGGTAAATATCGCTGGGTATTAAGCAGGGGTAAAATTATAAAATATAACAGCGAAGGTAAGCCGTTAAGGGCTGTAGGTACTTTGCGCGATATAACCCAGATAAAAGATAAAGAGATACAATTAGGCAATACCCTTAACATAATAGGCGACCAAAACAACAGGCTAAGCAATTTTGCTCATATAGTGTCGCACAATTTACGCTCGCATGCCAGTAACTTAAAAATGTTGCTCGACCTTTTTAAAAATGCAGATAACGACGAAAGGGACGAGATGCTGCAGCACCTTGAAGGCATATCAGACGGGCTTAGCATTACAATAAGCCATTTAAAAGAGCTTGTAGAAATACAAACAGAGATAAAAAACGTAAAGGAAACATTAAACCTAAGGCATTATCTTAAAAACATATTATCTATACTGCATAACGAAATTACAAAGCATAGCGTTACTATAGAGATTAATATACCACTTGATGTAACTATACAATATAATCCTGCTTATTTAGAGAGTATATTGCTTAATTTTACAACGAATGCCATTAAATATTCCAGTACTGATAAAAAGCCTATTATATCATATGATTTTGGTATAGAAAATGGGTTCAAGGTGCTATCTGTATCAGATAATGGTTTAGGTATTGATTTAAAAAAGCATAAAAATTCGTTATTTGGCATGTACAAAACATTTCATAAAAATCAAAACTCAAGAGGTATAGGTTTGTTTATAACTAAAAACCAGGTAGAGGCAATGGGCGGGAAGATTGAAGTTTTTAGTGAGGTAAACAAGGGTACAACTTTTAAAATATATTTTGATGAGGAATATTAACAGTATGTATGTTATAGATGATGACAGGATATACCATTTTTTGCTTAAAAACCTGTTTAAGCAAAACGGGATTAACATAAATGCTACTTTTTTTAATAATGGGCAGGAAGCTATAGAGGCTATAAAATTTACTAAAACCGGCGAGAGCGAAATGCCCGACCTGATTTTGCTTGATGTAAACATGCCCATAATGAATGGCTGGCAGTTTCTTGAGGAATATTCTAAAATTAGAGACGGCCTTGTTAAAACATCTACTGTATATATGATAAGTTCGTCTAACGATGAAGTGGATATTAATAAAGCAAAAAGTTATGGAGATATAGTAAAAGATTATTTCCTTAAGCCTATCTGCAAAGAAGACCTTGATAAAATATTTACAACTAATTAGTTAGTCTTATACAAAAAGAGAGAGCTGCCAATGGGCAGCTCTCTCTTTTTGTATAAGGTTCTGAGATACTTAGATTCTTAGTTCCTAAGGCACTCAGAACCTAAATGCTTATTTCGCTATATTAACAGCCCTTGTTTCCCTGATTACGGTAATTTTTACCTGGCCTGGATAAGTCATTTCTGTTTGTATTTTGTGCGATATTTCAAAAGAAAGGTTAGAAGCCATATCGTCGCTTACTTTTTCACTTTCTACAATAACTCGCAGCTCACGGCCTGCCTGTATGGCGTATGCGCTTTTAACCCCCTGAAAGCCGTATGCAATGTCTTCGAGGTCTTTAAGACGCTGAATGTAAGAATCCAGTACCTGCCTCCTTGCGCCCGGCCTTGCGCCAGATATAGCATCACACACCTGTACAATAGGAGATAGCATGTACTTCATTTCTATTTCGTCGTGGTGAGCTCCAATAGCGTTGCATACTTCCTCTTTTTCGCCATACTTTTCTGCCCACTGCATACCAAGTAGTGCATGGGGCAGGTCGCTTTCTGCATCAGGCACTTTACCAATATCGTGTAATAAACCTGCCCTTTTTGCAAGTTTAACATTTAGGCCAAGCTCTGCCGCCATAATACCACAAAGTTTAGATACCTCGCGGCTGTGTTGCAGCAGGTTTTGCCCGTAAGACGAACGGTATTTCATCCTGCCCACAATTTTTATAAGCTCCGGGTGCAGGCCATGAATACCAAGGTCTATCACAGTACGTTTACCTACCTCTATAATTTCGTCTTCAATTTGTTTAGCAGTTTTCCCTACAACCTCTTCAATACGTGCCGGGTGAATCCTGCCGTCTGTAACCAGTTTATGTAGTGCAAGGCGTGCAATTTCCCTCCTTACAGGGTCAAAACATGATAATATAATTGCCTCAGGGGTATCATCTACAATAATTTCTACACCGGTAGCAGCTTCAAGCGCACGGATGTTACGCCCTTCGCGGCCAATGATACGGCCTTTAACATCATCAGACTCTATGTTAAATACAGATACACAGTTTTCTACCGCCTCCTCTGTACCCACACGCTGAATCGTGTTGATGATTATTTTTTTAGCTTCCTGCTGTGCAGTAAGCTTAGCCTCCTCTATAGTATCCTGAATATGGCTCATGGCACTACTCTTAGCTTCGGCTTTAAGGCTGTCTACAAGTTGGTTCTTAGCTTCATCTGCCGACAGGCCGGATATTACTTCAAGCTGCTCTACCTGGCTTTTGTGCAGCCTGTCTATATCAGCCTGTTTCTTATCAAGGTGCTCTATACGGGTGTTGTATTCTATAACTTTAGCTTCAGAGTCATCTGCTGCTTTTTTAGCCCTTGCAAGCTCGCTCGATACCTGCGATTCTTTATCGCGGGTACGTTTTTCTGCTTCGGATATTTTTTTGTCTTTGCCTAATATTATTTGTTCATGCTCTGCTTTTAGCTCAAGAAATTTTTCTTTAGCACGAAGTTCTTTATCTTTTTTAAGGTTTTCACCTTCGGTTGTCGCGTTTTTTAATATTGATGCCGCTTCTTTTTTGGCGTTGTAGGTAAGGCTGGCCGCACTCTTTTTTTCAAGCATTTTTGCAATCCCGAAACCAATACCTGCCCCTGCAAGTATACCAATGATTATAAATAAAATAGTATCCATAGTTTTTGTTTGATTGTGTAAAAAATAAAAAAGCCTACATCAGTGGGTAATTGTATAAACTCGGTGTAACAAGTTTTGGGCTAACCCGCTGTTCAAGGATCTGCTCAGGGCAGCTTGCTATAGTAGCGACGATTCACCCATTTTTAAAGAATTGGCGTTGAGTTTATCAAAAAAGTACTAATGTAGGCAGTATTATTGACGTATGTAAAGAACGTTTTATATCGCTATTTGAGAAAATCTCCCAGTTTTTCATCCATTAATTGCAGCCTTTTGAGTGCTTCGTCCATATCGGCCGATTTATCAAGCTGTTTTTGTTCTACCTGTGCGGCAAATTGCAGCGCACACATGGCAAGTACATCCTGCTTATCCCTTACGGCATAGTTTTCTTCAAACTGCTTTATCATGGCATCAATTTTTTTAGAAGCGCTGCGCAACCCTTCTTCCTGCGACGGGTCTACCGTAAGCGGGTATACCCTGTCTGCAATTGATATTTTTATCTTCAGTTTATCATCCATCGCTTTCTAATCAGAAAGTTGTGCTATGCAATAATCAATTTCGCGGATCAATGAATTTATTCTGAGTTTTGTCTCTCTTTTGTTGTCGTCACTGCCCAGTAATGAGTTAGCCATCCTTAAAGTGTCGTTTTGCTGTTTAAGCATAGCGATCTCTTCCTGCTGCCTGCTTACAAGCGATGCCGATTGTGTTATTTCATCCTCCATCCTCTGGTTCGCTCTTTGCAGGCTTACCAGTTTGTTTGCAAGCTTAATAAGCTTACCTTCAAGAGAATCAACAATTTCGGTTATTCCGCCCATGACAGCTAATTTCATTACATCATTGCACAAAGTTAAGATTACTTTAATTAGAAACAATAGTTACGCCAAAAAATGTTCAACTTTTTTCGATAATGCCTAATAATTTAGAGGGTAAATAATTGTAACTTTAAGCTAAACACTACTGTTTTTTTGTTGCTTTTTTATATTTTAGCCCCATGAGATGTTGCATTTTTTTTCTTTTATTTGGCTTAACGTTATGGGCGCAAACCCCTTATCCCCAGGATTACTTTCGTTCTCCTATGAATATTCCCATCCACCCTTCAGGAACCTTTGGCGAACTTCGGGGTAACCACTTTCATGCCGGGCTCGATTTTAGAACCAATCAAAAAGAAGGATTACCGGTATATGCCGCAGCTGCAGGCTTTATATCGCGCATTAAAGTATCCAGCTATGGCTATGGCACCGCTTTATATATAGACCATCCTAACGGTTACACAACTCTTTACGGGCATCTTTCGTCTTATGGGCCTAAAATAGAGGCTTACGTTCGTGCAAAGCAATACGAGAAAAAATCGTTCGAAATAGAATTATTCCCTAAACCGGGAGAACTTCCTGTTACGCAGGGCGAGCTCGTGGCATACTCCGGTAACACGGGCGGTTCGGGAGGGCCACACCTTCATTTCGAATACCGCGATACCAAGACAGAGATGATCATCAACCCATTGCTTTTTGGGCTTGACAAGAAAATGAAGGACGATAAAAAACCGGGCATTACCGGCATAGTAGTCTATCCGCTGAGCGATGATGCCGTGGTTAACGACTCTAAAAAACCAATGATCATTAGCCTTAAACTACAACCCGACGGCACTTATATTGCCGATAAGGTACTTGCCAAGGGTAAGATAGGTTTCTCTATAAGTACTACAGATAAGTCTACCGGGAGCATGGGCAACAACGGTATTTACAGGGTGGAAACTTTTTTTAACGGCAGCCCGCACTTTAGCTATATGTTTAGCACCTTTGCTTTTAACGAGTCGCGCTTTGTAAATAATTTTATAGACTACCCCCGCTTTTACAGCACAGGGCAGCGTTACCAAAAGCTGTTTGTAAAAACGCCATACTCACTATCTTTGCTTAAACATAACAGCCGCAATGGCCAGTTTGATATAGTTAAAGATACAACTACACAAAATTACCGCATTGAGGTGTATGATTTTCATGGCAATAAGGCAATGGTAAACGGCAGTATACAATATTCTGATGCGCCTGCTACCGTTACAGTACTTAAACATATAACGCCTTATTTAGTTAAGGCAGCTAACGATAATAACTACAGTAAGAATAATGTGTCGGTTTTTATTCCGGCCAATGCTTTTTACGAAGATTTTTACATGGATTTTGATGTTAAAGATTCCATCCTGCATTTGCACAACCCTACAGTGCCGGTGCATACGTTTGTAACCGTATCGTTTGATGTGTCGCATTTATCTAAAGAAAAGTTGCAAAAAACCTTTATTGCAGGCTTTAGCGATAAGCGCATAACTTATAACGACAGCTATATGGAAGATGGTAGGCTTACAGCCAAAGTAAAGCAGCTTGGCAACTTTAAGCTTGCACAGGATGTAACACCGCCTAAAATATTCAGCCCAAGTTTTATTGAAGGGAAATGGCTAACTGCTAATAAAACCTTTAGCCTAAAAATAAGCGATGACTTATCGGGCATTGCAACGTATGATGCCTGGCTTAACGGAAAATGGGTATTAATGCACTACGATTACAAAACCCGCGTTATATACCATAATTTTAGCGACGGGGTAGTAAGCGAAGGCCGCAACGATTTAAAAGTAACGGTTACCGATAATGTTGGAAATTCTACTACCTTTGAAACACATTTTTTCAGAACACAAAACGAAACCCCTGTTGAAAACAATAAATAAGCTTATAGCCTTTTTGCTGATATTAATAAGCACATCTGTCTTTGCCCAGTCTAAACCTTTTATTCATGGCATTGTACTCGATGAAAGCGGCCAGCCTATAGAAGGGGTGTATGCCTATTATGATACTGCTAAAGGCCGTGTAGAAACTACCACCAACCGTAATGGTTACTATAAGCTTGAAGTACCGGTTATGGATAAAGCTACGGTTTGGTTCTCGCATCTTAGCTTTAAAGGCTTATTTGCCGAAATTGAAAATTTAAGCCCGGGGCAATTTTATGAATTTAGCTTTACATTCAAGCCGGATACCCAGGTTATGGCAACGCTGGTTATAGACAAAGATACAGGTAGGAAACAGTTAGAAGGGGTTACCGTTATACCTCCCGATATAATAAGGACCATTCCCGGAGCTAACGGCGGTGTAGAAAATATATTGAAAACATTTGCCGGTGTAAACGGCAACAATGAGCTAAGTACAGGCTATAATGTGCGAGGGGGTAACTTTGACGAAAACCTTGTGTATGTTAATGATGTAGAGATTTATCGCCCGTTCCTTGTACGTTCCGGGCAGCAGGAGGGATTAAGTTTTACCAATACTGCCATGGTGCAAAATGTAGATTTTTCTGCCGGTGGTTTCCAGTCTAAGTATGGCGATAAACTTTCTTCTGTTTTAGATATTAAATACCGCACGCCTGTAAATTTTGGTGCTGCGCTCGAGGCCAGTTTCCTTGGCGGAAGCCTTACCGTAGAAGGTGTTTCTAAAAATAAAAAGTGGGGCGCTATTGTAGGTGCACGTTACCGTGATAACAGCCTTTTAGTAAACAGCCAGGAAACAGAATCTAATTACAGGCCTACGTTTACCGATATACAATCGCTCGTTACCTTTAACCCTAACAACAAGTGGGAACTTAGTTTTTTAGGTAATATATCTCAAAACAAGTACCGTTACCAGCCGCTTACAAGGCAAACCAACTTTGGCACTATAGACGACCCTATTGCCCTGCAAATATTATATGATGGGCAGGAAAATGACGAATACCAAACCTATTTTGGCGCTTTTACTGCCAAACATAAAATATCCGATACTTTTAGCCTTAAGTTTATAGGCTCTGTATACCATACACAGGAGCAGGAACATTATGATATACTGGCACAATATGCACTGGGCGATGTAGATACAAATATAGGGTCGGATACTTTTGGAGACATCCAGTTTGCCCGCGCGGTAGGCTCGCAGCTTACCCATGCCCGTAATGACCTGGATGCGCTTATTGCCAATGCAGAGGTTAAAGGCTACCACACCTTAGGCAAAAGCCAGATAGAGTGGGGGGTAAAATATACCCGCGAAGACATTCGTGACCGCCTCGTAGAATGGGAAGTAATCGATTCGGCAGGGTTTTCTATCCGCCCTCCCGTGGCAGATATCCGCAACGACCAGCCCTATAATCCGTTCACAGGGGAGCTTGTGCCATTTCGCAATATCCGTTCAACAAATTTTGTAACTATTAACAGGGTATCGGGTTACGCACAGTGGAGCCATAAGACCAACTGGGGCAGTAGCGAAGTGTTTTTAAATGCCGGTGCAAGGGTACACCAGTGGCAGGTAGATGTGCCCGATGGCAGTGGCAAAAGCCAGATAGTGGTTAGTCCCCGTGCTCAGTTTGCTATTAAGCCTAAATGGGAAATGGATATGCTTTTCCGCCTTTCGGGTGGGGTATACCAGCAGCCCCCTTTTTACAGGGAGCTAAGAGATTCTCTTGGAGCAGTGAGGCCTAATGTAAAGGCACAAAAATCGATACATATTGTGGCAGCTAACGAATATAGTTTTAAGCTTTGGGATCGTCCTTTTAAACTGGTTTCTGAAGCATATTATAAAAAACTGGATGATGTAAATACCTATACGTTAGAGAATGTGCGTATACGCTACCGTGCCGATAATGCTGCCACAGCATACGCTTATGGTGTAGATGTACGTATGAATGGTGAGTTTGCTTTGGGTACAGAATCGTGGATAAGTGTGGGATACATGAAAACCGAAGAAAACCTTAACAACCGTGGCTATATTGCCCGCCCTACAGACCAAAGGCTTAAAGTTGCAATATTGTTCCAGGATTACGTGCCTAATATACCTAACCTAAAAGCATACCTTAACCTTACCTATAATACGGGCTTACCGGGTGGTTCGCCATCCTATGCAGACCCTTACGATTATCAGTCACGCCTTAAAGATTACCGACGTGTAGATGCCGGTTTCTCTTATGTATTTGTAAATGTAGGCGATAAAAAAATTGCCCCTCCTAAAGCGTCATGGCTTAAACCTTTTAAAGAACTTAGCCTGGGCTTAGAGATCTTTAATATGTTTGACAATCAAAACTCTATAACCAATACCTGGGTGCGCGATGTGTACACCAAGAGCCAGTATGGGGTGCCAAATTATCTTACCAGCCGCGTTTTTAGCCTTAAGCTATTGGCAAGGATATAATTATTGAAACATTTTGCTTATTTTTGGTAGATACCTTGTAATACAATGAAAAAAGCCGCGATAATAGCCTTAGCCCTTACAGCCACCATTTTTGCAAGCTGCAAAGAGGAGAAGCAAACGCCTAAGGTAATTTATAAAAATGCCAGGGAGGCAAAAGCACAGCCCAAAAAAATAGATTCTTCAGCAATTAAAGTGGCCGACCTTCCTGTATACATGGAAGGTACAAAATACCTCATACATCCGGTGGGCGATGTAAGGGTGTATGAAGATGCCGGTAATAGCAGCAGTTATGGCACCAGCCGCACTAACAGTGCTGTAAGCTATGCTATATCTAACTACAACCGTTTTGAGATTACGGGTTATTTTGAGAACCTTAAATTTCAGCATGTTGATTCTACCGCGCTACATCCCCTGACCGATTTAAAGATACAGATACAAACTGCAACATATCTTAGTACCATTGCCGATAAGATTAAAAAACAGGTGTTAGTTTACACCCTCGTGGATGCTGATACTAATCTTGACGGTAAAGTAAATAGTAATGATATTAAATCGCTTTACATTAGCGATATTAGTGGTAAGGGATTTAAAAAACTGTCAGGCAATGTACAGGAACTTGTAGACTGGAACCTTATTGAAGCGCAAAACCGCATTTACTTTCGTACTATAGAGGATATCAACAAGAACGGTGCTTTTGATAAAAACGACAAAATGCATTACCATTACGCCGACCTTCTTTCTCCGGAATGGACCGTTACGGCTTATGAACCTGTCGCCCCCTAACCCCAGTAGAGACGTTGCATTGCAACGTCTCTACCTTAAATCAAAATATCACTCTCCAGATCTGATTTTTCTATCTGAAAATCGAAGCCCAGCTGCTGCATTAACTGTATAACAAGGTTTTTATACCAGTTCTCTGATTTGGGGTGAATGTATATCTTCTCAATTAGCTGGTTAATATCTACATTTACTTTAGCACCTTCATTAATGTGAATGTGGTGTTTGGTTAGATCGGAAATTACACGAACCTCGCGCTCATACTGAAAGCTTTTTCGCTTAAACAGGAACGGGAAAAAGTTATTATCAAACGGTATGTATTCCTTTTTATAATCAATGTATTTTACTTCGCCAATGTGCTGCTCATAACGGTTTTCGGGTGCCATAGCATCTTTTAAGCGCTGCACTGTGCTTTGTATGGCAAGCCCCTCGTTATTTTTAGTAAATATCTGCCACATGGCATACGATTCGTACTCATTAATGTGCCAGCTGCTTATAACCACGTTTTCGCGGTGCGATTTATAATTATCTACAAACTCCGGGTTGCTTTGTGCTATGCGCCTTATTTCTTCAAATGTGGGCTCGCTAAAGGTGCCCTCATACTGGTCTTCAAACTTATCCGACCGCGACATGAACATTTGCCTGCACAGCAGCATGTCTAAAAATTTAGACAGGTCCAGGTATTTCCATACAATGGTATCAGGATCCGGAATGGTAATGTCGTCGGTATGTACGTACATGTTTGTAGTTTAAGTGCTAAAGGTATCTATAATAGCTATAAGTTCTCTAAAATGGGCAATTTTATAGTCGGCTTGGGCGACATTGGTAATGCCAGCTTTATCATACAAAACAGTAGGTATGCCCAGTTCTTTAGCGGCTTTAATTTCGCTTTCGGGGTCATCTCCTACAACCAGTACTTCGTGTGGGGCGTAGTCGTAACGGGTTAATATATCGGCAAAAACCTCTTTCTTGCTGCTTATAACCGGGTTTACAACATGTACCTCATTAAAGTCGTTCTCAATGCCCAATTGTTTGATCTTGCTCATTTGCATGTTCTTGAAACCGGTGGTAACAAGAAACCGGTCGGCGGTAATGTTCTTAATTTCGGGATAATCCTCAAAAGTGTCTATAGGCTCATTATAAGTAAGCGTTTCCTGAAGTTCTATAGCTTTATTGGTAAGTTCCAGGCTAAGGTTATTGCGTTGCGCCACGATCCTAAACGGTGTACGCATGGTAGCATACTTAATAGCATCCATCTGGTCATCATGAAGGCCGCTTTCGGCAATAAGGTTAAACACCGGGCCAAACAGTTTTTCGCCAATGGCACTTACAGGAAATATGGTATTATCGAGGTCGTAAATAATCGCTTTAATGGGCATATAAATAGTGAATTTGAATGTTAAAGGTACAGCATAAAAAAATAGCCGCAAAAAATGCAGCTATCCTTAACTAAATATTATTGTCGGATTAGTGTAAAGTCATGAAGTTATCAAAGTCTTATGGTATAAAATAATATCCAGACATCTATCAAATCGTCAAATTGACTTTACTCAAAAGATTGCATCATCACCAGCTTGTGGTAAGTACCCTCGCGGGCAATAAGCTCGTCATGCGTACCCTGCTCTACAATGCGGCCCTTCTGCATAACTACAATCAGGTCGGCTTTTTGAATGGTAGAAAGCCTGTGCGCAATAACCACCGATGTACGGTTTTGCATCATGTTTTCCAATGCCTGCTGTACCAGCCTCTCGCTCTCTGTATCCAGGGCAGAGGTAGCCTCATCCAATATCATTATGGGCGGGTTTTTAAGAACTGCACGCGCAATGCTTAGGCGCTGCCTTTGCCCGCCGGAAAGTTTACTTCCGCTGTCGCCTATGTTCGTTTTAATACCCAGAGGTAAATGTTCTACAAACTCAAGGGCATTGGCTATTTTTAAGGCATCATATATTTCTTCGTCGGTAGCATTTTCCTTCCCAATGCGAATATTATCCGCTACAGTACCGTTAAACATAATACTGTCCTGTGTTACCAGGCCAAACAGTTCCCGCATAGGGTGTAGTTTAATGTCTTTAAGCTCTGTACCGTCTATAGTAATATTGCCTGTAGAAACATCATAAAAACGCAGCAATAAGTTAGCTATCGTACTCTTACCGGATCCCGACTGCCCTACAAGCGCTATAGTTTTACCCTTAGGGATCTCTAAAGAAAAATCTTCAAGGACCGCCTGTTCCTGGTAAGCAAAAGTTACATTATTTATAGATATGGCATTATTAAAACCGCTGATCTCTTTAGATGCAGGGCTATCCATAATTACATTTGGCGTATCAAGTACTTCAAAAACACGTTCGGCGGCAGCAACACCATTTTTTACCTGGTAAACGGCTTTAGATATGGCCTTTGCAGGTGTAAGGATGTTGTAGGCCAAACCTATGTAGGCCAAAAAAAGTGACCCTGTTAACGATCCGTCTACTAAAACCAGGTTGCCACCATAAAATAATAAAACGGCAATAACCACAATTCCTAAAAATTCTGAAAGGGGGGAGGCAAGGTTGTTCTTTTTACCAATTTTGTTGGTAAGCACGTACAGCCTTTCGGTAGAACCTGTAAAAATGTTGCTGAAAAAAGATTCAGAATTAAAGGCTTTTATAACCTTAAGGCCACTAAGTGTTTCTTCGACAATAGATATAAGGAAGCCGTTTTCCTGCTGTGCACGGATAGATTGTCCTTTTAATGATTTTCCTATCTTAGATATTAAAAGGCCTGATACAGGTATGAAAATAAAAACAAACAGGGTTAATTTCCAACTGATATTAAACATAGCTATCAGCGAGAAAATAATTGTAAGAGGCTCTTTAACGATAAGTTCTAATACAGCAAAAAAAGAGTTTTGCACCTCATTAACATCACCAAGCATACGTGCCATAATGTCGCCCTTTCTTTTTTCAGAATAGTATGAAACCGGCAACTCTACTATTTTGCGGTACATTTTATTGCGCAGGTCGCGCAGTACTCCCGATTTTAACTTCATAAGGTGCTGTAAGCCTAAAAAGTTAAACAGGTTTTTAAATAGAAAGGTAATTATAAGTAATGATATGGTAAGCAGTAATGAGTAGTTGACACCCTTAGTCTCATTAAGTTTGGTAATGTAGTAAAACAGGGTTTGTTTTGCATAGGTGCCAATTTCCATTATACCCTCAAACTTTGGTAATGCTGTTACTTTTTCTCCATCGCTAAAAAGTACATTCAAAACAGGGAAAACCAATACCATTCCCAATGTTCCGAATAACGCGTACAACACGTTAAACGTTACATTCCAAATGATATTGGTTTTGTATTTTAGGGTAAACGGAATTAATTTTTTTAAATTCTCATCCATTAGTTAAGTGCCATTTCGGCAATTATATTTTTAATTTTTTGGTCTAATGCTGCTTCTACTTCTTTAAAGTTAGCCACATCATCCAGCGTGTCGTTTACGCTAAAGTAAAACTTAATTTTAGGCTCTGTACCGCTTGGGCGCGCACATATTTTAGTACCGTCTTCAAGGTAATAAATAAGTACATCGCTTTTTGGCATGTCTATCTCTTCCTCTTCATTGGTAAGCAGGTTTTTAGCTACAGACGATTGGTAATCTTCTACCATAACCACACGCTGGCCGTTAATTTCTTTAAGCGGGTTGTTGCGAAGGCCTTCCATCATTTGCTTAATTTCGGCAGCGCCTTCCTGGCCTTTTTTAGTTATAGAAATAAGGTATTCTTTATAGAAACCGTATTTAACATACAGCTTTAAAAGCTCCTGGTAAAGCGAGCTCGCCTTAGCTTTAGCCTGTGCAGCAATTTCGCTAAGCAGCAGGGTAGAGGTAACCGCATCTTTATCGCGCACGGCATCGCCCACCATGTAACCAAAGCTTTCTTCGCCACCGCCAATGAATTCCTGCTCAGGGAAATCAACGATCATTTTAGCGATCCACTTAAAGCCGGTTAATCCTACTTTACACTCTATGCCATAAGCCGATGCAAGTTCCTGCATCATAGGAGTAGAAACTATAGTAGAACCAATGAACTGCTTGCCGTTAAGCTTGCCTTGTTTTTTCCACTCCTCCAAAAGGAAGTTGGTCATAATGATCATAGTCTGGTTGCCGTTAAGCAACGTCATGATGCCATTGCCATTGCGCACGGCAACGCCCAATCTGTCGGCATCAGGATCAGTACCTACAACTATATCCGCATTAATATGATCGGCAAGGGCTACCGCCATAGAAAGTGCTTCAGGCTCTTCCGGGTTTGGCGATTTTACCGTAGGGAAGTTACCATTGGGTACTGCCTGTTCCGGTACTATGTGTACATTGCTGTAGCCGGCATCTTCTAAAAGGTCCGGTATTAACTTAACCGATGTACCGTGCAGGGGAGTGTACACTATTTTAAGCGCCTGCTTAGCTTCTGCCGGCGTATTGAATGATGCGTTTATTAAAGACGATTTTATAAATGCAGAGTCTACTTCTTCATCTATAATTTGTATAAGGCTTTCGTTAGCATCAAAGTTAATTGCGCTGTACTCTAAAGCCTCAATAACCTTAATTACTTCTTTATCGTGTGGTGGTACAAGCTGTCCGCCATCCTGCCAGTACACTTTGTAACCGTTATATTCCGGCGGATTGTGCGATGCTGTAAGCACAATACCAGCCTGGCATTTATAATATTTTACTGCAAAAGAAAGTTCCGGCGTAGGGCGCAGTTCAGAGAAAAGATATACTTTAATACCGTTAGCCGAAAAAACATCGGCCACTACTTTTGCAAGGGTATCGCTGTTATTACGGCAATCATAAGCTATGGCTACGCTAATATCTTCGCCGGGAAATTGTGTTTTTAAATAGTCAGAAAGGCCTTGTGTAGCCTTGCCCAGCGTATATTTATTAATGCGGTTTGTGCCGGGGCCCATAATGCCTCTCATACCACCTGTGCCAAACTCAAGGTTGCGGTAAAAACTGTCTTCCAGTTCTTTAGGCGATGATGTCATCATTTCTTTAACAGCAGTTTGCGTCTCACTGTCAAATGTTGGGGTTAGCCACACGTTTACTTTATCCAGTATTGTTTTTTCAATTTCCATGTTATGAGGGTATAAATGTTTAATTGGTTTAAAATTATAAAGTTTCGCTGATTTTATAGCGTTCTTCGTTGTTTTTTGTGCGAAGAATTATTTCGCCAAGAAAGCCTGCCAAAAACAACTGAGTGCCCAGTATCATTGTGGTAAGGGCAATGTAAAACCACGGATTATCTGTTACCAGTATTGCCCGTTCATGTACGGCAAGCTTGTACAGTTTATTAACGCCAATATAGCCTGCCGAAAAAAGGCCTATCATGAACATAATTACTCCTAATGCTCCAAAGAGGTGCATGGGCCTTTTGCCAAACCGCGATAGGAACCAAATGGTAATAAGGTCTAAAAAGCCGTTTATAAAGCGTTCTATGCCAAATTTTGTTGTGCCATATTTGCGTGCCTGGTGCTGTACTATCTTTTCGCCAATTTTTGCAAAACCGGCATTCTTTGCAAGTACCGGGATATAACGGTGCATCTCTCCCGATACCTCTACATTTTTTACAACGGCATTTTTGTAAGATTTAAGTCCGCAATTAAAGTCATGCAGGTAAACACCCGATGTTTTCCTGGCTGCCCAGTTAAACAGTTTAGACGGCATATTTTTAAATACCACAGAGTCGTATCGTTTCTTTTTCCAGCCCGATACCATATCATAACCGTCTGCAGTGACCATATTATATAGTTCCGGAATTTCTTCGGGGCTGTCCTGCAGGTCGGCATCCATAGTAATAATAACATCGCCCTGTGCTTTAGCAAAACCGGCGTGCAATGCCTGAGATTTGCCATAATTGCGCAAAAAACGTATACCCTTTATATTAGGGTTTTGTGCGGCAAGGCCTTCTATAACCTGCCATGAAGTATCGGTACTGCCATCATCAATAAAAATAACTTCGTAGCTATAATTATTTTGTGCCATCACCTTAACGATCCAGCTATGCAGTTCGGTAAGTGATTCTTCTTCGTTAAGCAGGGGGATAACTATAGATAAGTTCATTATACAGTAGCTGGTTTTTCTCTTCTTAAAAATGACCCTACTATAAAAGACCCTATCATGCCTATAAAAGTATATACTATCATGACCATAGGTACAGTAATGCCCGGCTGCATACCCTTGCGGGAATCATCAAGAAATTTAGCTAATTCCGGTGCAGCTATTTTAGGCTCGTTGTGTAGTTTTACAATCCTGGTTTGTTCTATAGAACTTTCTATGTATCCGGGTACAGTATTTACAAAAACGGTGTAAAATAAACAGTAAAGTATTGCGCCTGTAAGCGTTATTATAAGTCCGGTCTTTAGGCATTGCGATACAGAAAGGTACCCGCCATTGCGTTTTCTAAAAGCAATGCACCCAAGAATAAGTAGTGTAAAAGGGAAAACTATAAAATTGCAAAAATTAATAATTAAGCCTACCCAGCCATATTGTATAGGGTCGAGCTGTAAAGAGTACAATATTACAAGTTGCAAAATCATTAAGGCTCCAAAAATGCCACCGTATAACAGGGCCGATTTTGCAGGAGAAACACTTTCTTTCATTAAGGCATTTATTTTAATCTACAAATATACTAATATTGCAATTACATGCTGCTAAAAAAGTGTTATGGTTATGCGTAAAAAAAAGTGTCACTTTGTTTGATATATAGAAAATAAGTGTAATTTTGCACCCTGAATTAAAAGTTTACAAACAAAAAGCTTTAAGGCGTTTACACCTTTCCTAACAGGAAGCTTCAAAACGGATTATAGCCAAACAATAAAAATTTATCAAAATGAAACAAGGTATTCACCCAGAAAATTACAGATTAGTTGCATTTAAAGACATGTCTAACGAAGACGTTTTTATTACTAAATCTACTGCTGACACAAAAGAAACAATTGTACACGAAGGAGTTGAATATCCGGTAGTGAAAATGGAGATCTCAAGAACTTCTCACCCTTTCTACACTGGTAAATCTAAACTTATTGATACCGCTGGTCGTATTGACAAGTTTAAAACTAAATATGCTAAATTTAGCAAAGAGACTAAAGAAACTACTGAAGAGTAATTCTTTATCTTTGTATACTATAGATGAAGCCTTCCGGAAACGGAGGGCTTTTTTTGTGCTTAGGTGCTAAGGGGTCTTAATGGCTTAGATTCTTAAAAACTAAGAGTACTTAATGTTTTCAAACTGTACCCGTTTCAGGCCCCTCTCCTTTGGAGAGGGGGAGGGGGTGAGGTTTTTAGAGAAAGTTCTCAGTTTTTTAGGAACTTAAATTCTTAGCGCCTACTGTTTTCAGTTCTGCCCGTTCCAGGCTCCCCTCTCCTTCGGAGAGGGGCTGGGGGAGAGGACTTTTCAAGGAAAAGATTTAGAATTAGATTCTTAAAGCCTATACACCTATATTTTCAAACTATACCTTTTCAGGCTCTCCTCTCCTTCGGAGAGGGGATGGGGGAGAGGACTTTTTGATTAATGATCTTTGCGGCTTTGAAACTTTGCAACCCTGCAACTAATTTTTGTAACTTTGAAACAACTTTGTAACCCTGTAAAAAATGAACTACATTCTTTTTGATGGCCCGGTACGCAACGCCCTGTTGCCGTTTACTTTTACCCGCCCCGTAGCAGATATCCGCATAGGCATACTAACCATTCGCGAAAAATGGGAAAAATACCTTGGCTATACCACCACTACCATTACCGAGGAATATCTTGCAGATAAATTCCCAATGGTAGAAATGGAGCAGAATGTAATGATAAATGCGGCCTACCTGCCCAATGAGGTGCTTGCTGAAATGGTAATGGCGCTTGAAGAGAACCAGGCTGTTTTTAGTGGTGATGAGGTAATTGCCTTTTACACTACCGATACCCAGGATGAAGTAGATTTTGATGAATATGATATTATAGAATATAGCGAGGAAGGCCTTAAGATAGAGCATGTTTGGGATATCTTTAAAAAAAACGATGCCGCCATTCGCGAAGATTTTGAATTGCTGACCGAAGACCGCACATCGCAGCGCATACCTGCCAGCGTAAATACTATTGCCCCCGAAAATATTTTTATAGAAGAAGGTGCCAAATTAGAATTTGTTACCCTTAATGCTTCTACGGGCCCCATATATATAGGTAAAAATGCAGAGATTATGGAAGGTGCTATTATACGCGGGCCATTTGCCTTATGCGAAGGTGCCGTAGTAAAACTGGGTGCTAAAGTGTATGGTGCCACAACCGTAGGGCCGGAATGCAGGATAGGGGGCGAGGTAAGCAACTCGGTACTGTTTGGCTATTCTAACAAAGGGCATGACGGGTTTTTAGGAAATTCGGTATTGGGCGAATGGTGTAACCTGGGTGCAGATACTAATAATTCTAACCTTAAAAACAATTATGAAGAGGTTAAATTATGGAACTATGATAAAGGTAGTTTTGTAAAGACCGGGCTTCAGTTTTGCGGCCTTATGATGGGCGACCACAGTAAAAGCGGGATCAATACGATGTTTAATACTGGTACTGTAGTGGGAGTTTGTGCTAATATTTTTGGCAGTGGTTTCCCGCGCAATTTTGTACCGAGTTTTTCGTGGGGTGGTGCAGCAGGTATGGTAACGTATGATGTTAAAAAAGCTTTTGAAACTGCACGTATAGTAATGTCGCGCCGTGAAATAGAATTTACCCCGGAAGATGAAGCAATTTTAGCTGAAGTATACCAGCAAACCGAAAAGTTAAGGACGAATAGCTAATGGCAGGACAAAGAAAAAGGTCTAAGCCTAAATATAGTATTGCTACTCTTATTATTTTACTGATGCTTGCTGTTTTTTACAACTACAATGTAAAAGATATCAAGCCACCGGTTGATAAATATCCTACCGAAGCGCCCGCCAAAAAAGTACGCAAAGCCAAAAAGCAAAAGCGTACCAAAGACCTGCGTAACCTTACCGTTTTTACAGGAAGGGTTATAGGGATTAAAGATGGCGATACGTTTGAAGTGCTATACGACGGGCAACCCGAACGCGTGCGCCTTGCGGATATTGACTGCCCCGAAAAATCGCAGCCTTTTGGCAATAACGCCAAACAATTTTCGTCAGATCTATGTTTTAATAAGACCGTTACGGTAACCTGCGATGCTAAGCGCGACCGCTATGGCCGCCTTATAGGTACTGTAATAACTAACGATGGTATAAATGTAAACGAAGCCCTTGTAAAAGAGGGCTTCGCGTGGCATTATCTGCAATATTCTGATAAGGAGGAGCTAACAGTTTATGAAGCTACCGCCCGTAAAAAACACCTTGGCCTTTGGGCTGATGCTAACCCTACACCGCCGTGGGACTGGCGTCGTGAAAAACGCAACCGAAACGCAAGATAGTTTTCAGTAATCAGTAGTTAGTGTTCAGGCTGAGCAACTGATTACTGATTACTGAATACTGCTACTAATCGTCTATCCTTAAAAATTTACCATTGGCATCAAACTCCAGTTCAAGGTCGTTTGTAAATTCCAGTTTGTAGCCATAATGCTCGCGGTCTAATTTTTCTACAGATAAACCTTTATAGTTTTGCGCTACATAAACGGCAATAGCTTTAGGTAGAACCGATGTTGTTAAAGTACCCCTGTTGGCATCCAGTTCTTCCCAGTTGCCTTTGCCATCAAATTCAATTTCGGTGCCGCCGGTAAACTGAACTTTATATTCTGTTTTTGTAATTCCTTTATCTTCTATGATATAGCTTGTAGCCTGGTTAGGAAAATTGGTTTTAATAAAAGTTTGAGCCGTTGCGGGTAATTCGGCAATTGTAATTTTGCGCTTTTGAGCATTGCAGGCAAAACTGGCTAATGATGTAACCGCTAAAATAAATGTTTTTGTGTATCCCATTGAAGTTTTCATGATATCTTGTTTTTAAATTATAGTACAAGATTATAACCTGAATCTGGAAACAAATGGGAATCGCATTTTTTATTATAAATGGAACGCGGATGACGCGGATTTGACGGATTTACACGGATGTGCTTTACTAAAATAAATATTGGGTTAGTGTAGCTGATCCGTGTAAATCCGTGATTGCGCAGCATCCGCGTCATCCGCGTTCCATCTTTAACCGCTTATCAGCAAAATGAATGGTAAATGTATGCATACCGGTATAGCTATATTTTACAGCCAGTTTATAGCTATTGGCAATAGACCATACTATAGATAGCCCCAAGCCGGTAGATTGTTCATTGTTAGAACTTCTGTAAAAACGGTCGAATACCTGCTTTTCATCCAGGGGTTTATTGCTACCGGTATTTTGTACCGAAAGGCTATTTTTATTTACAATAATGGTAACCGTTCCGCCTGCATGATTGTGTACCAGTGCATTTTTTAAAAGATTGGTAACTAAGGTAAGCGCCAGTCCTTTATTCATAGGGAAGCTTAACTTCCCCTGCTGCACCACATCTATTTTTATCTCCCTGAATTCGGCCAGGTCGGTAAAATCATCGGTAAGTTGGGTAATAAGTTCATTAAAGTTTACAGGCTCTTCATCGGCATATTGCCTGTTCTCAATTTTAGAAAGCAGCAACAGCGATTTGTTAAGCCGTACCAAACGGTTAAGGGTATCGCTAATTTTGCCAATTTCCATCATCTGTTCGTTAGTTAGATTGATATTCTCGGCAAACAATTCCAGTTTATTAAGGCTAATCGCTAACGGGGTTTGCAATTCGTGCGAGGCATTCTCTATAAATTGTTTCTGACTCGAATATATGGCCTCACTACGGTGCAAAAGGTCTTCGAGTTCATGACCTAAAATTTCAAATTCAGACACGTGCGATTCCGGTGCTTCAAAATCTTTACCCGTGCCCAGTTTGTAATTTTTAAGTTTATCGAGCAGTAGATAAAATGACTTCCAGACTTTGCGTAGTATAAAGCGGTTAAGCAAAGCAATGCTAATAACCAGCATAATATAAAGGGCAACAAGTGCCGTAAGCAGGTCTTCAAGCAGCTCATCTTCCTCAACCATGCTGGCACGTATGGTAAGTTTGTAGGGATTGCCCTTTGCATCGTTAAATACCGTTTCTAAAATACGAATGGGTTGGTCTTCATCATCATATTCAGAAAACTCGAATGTGCTTATCAATTTATTTGAAAAATCGTAATTGCCTTTAGGGAGTGCCGTAATTTTAAACTGGTTAATTCCAAATTCAGGAGTGTTTAGTAATTTGGGGTTTGCGTATGCTTCCCGTTCAATCAATATTTTAGAATTCTTAAGCCCATCATCTATATTGTCATATACTTCATCTAAAATCACGGCATAAAACAGCCCTGCCCATACGGCAACTACCACAAGCAATGCTACAATTAAATAGCGAAGTGTATAGTTTTGCAGCGAACTGCTTTTTTTATTTTTTATAGTATCCATATTTCTGTCAGAGTAAGAAATTCCCCCTTCGGGGGTTAGGGGGCGGTAATCTTATACCCCATACCATACACCGCCTGTATATCAGCTTCAGCAGCGGCATCTTTAAGTTTTTTGCGGAGGTTTTTTATCTGCGAATATACAAAGTCGAGATTATCTGCCTGGTCTATGTAGTCTCCCCAAACAGATTCTGCCAACGCTGTTTTGTTAACCAGCCTGTTTGGGTTTATCATAAAATAATACAAGAGGTCAAATTCCTTTCGGTTCAGCGTCAGGTTGTTATTGTTTACCGATACGGTGCGCAATTCTGGCGATAATTTAATATTTCCTAACGTTATAAAGCTGTCGCCAGCATGGCTTTTTCTGCGTATGGCCGATTTTATACGGGCATGCAGCTCGGCTAAATGGAATGGTTTGGCAAGGTAATCATCGGCACCCAGGTCAAGGCCGGTTACCTTATCATCTACGCTATCTTTAGCCGAAATAATAATTACGGCCTCTTTTTTATTAAGGTTTTTAAGTTCGCGAACTAAATCGAGCCCACTACCATTAGGAAGCATAATATCTATCAGTACGCAATCATAATCATACGTGCCTATTTTTTCGATGCCTGATATATAATCGTGTGCCGTCTCTACAAGGTATTTTTCTTTTTCCAGCGATTCCCTAATTACTTCCCTAAGTCCCTGTTCGTCTTCTACAATAAGGATTTTCATGTTCCCGTGCGGTTTACGTATATCAAATATACCAATTAACGCAGCAAAGAACAATTTGATTCTGGAAAGAATTGGGAATGGGTATTTTTAAGACACGAATTACACCAATTTGCACTAATTCTGTCTCAAAATAATTCGTGTAAATTTGTGTAAACAATTATTTTTTTCTCACCCGTTTTAATACCAGTAAATTCAAAGGATTTATCCCTAATCCCGTTACATTGCTGCGGGTAAAGCGCGATGCTTTGTCATAAAATAATGGTACCACAGGTGCTTCTTTCATAACCAATTCGTCCATTTTTTTATACAGCGCAATGCGTTTAGCATCATCCGTTTCTAAAAAGGCGGCGTCATACAATTTGTCAAATTCGGCATTTTTAAAATGCGTGTAGTTAGGCCCGCCCGGCGAGAAATTTTTGCTGTAAAAAAGCGAAAGGTAATTCTCTGCATCGGGGTAATCGGCAATCCAGCTCGCTTTAAAAAAGCCAACCTTTCCGTTAGATATAGATTGGGTAAGCGTGCTTGGCGGGTTAACATCTACCGTAACATTAAGGCCCACCTTTTGCCATTCGCGCTGCAAATATTCGGCAATATCAAGATACGAGGCGCTGGTGCTCATTTGTACAGTTGGGTTGTTGTCGCCCGTTTGTTTTTTATAGTCAGCAATCAGCTTGCGGGCTTTGGCAGGGTTAAAATCGTAACCTTTAGCACCAAAACCCGGTAACCCGCTTGGTATCATTCCGTTTGTTGCAGCTGTTCCCATGCCGTTACGCAAAAACAATATCATCTTTGCACGGTCAAAACCATAATTCAATGCCTGGCGAATGCGCTTATCTTTCACGGCCTTATCGGCACCATCAAGCCTGAAACCAAGATATTCGGTATTAAGGTAGGGGCCGGTTATCATTTTTACGTCCTTTCTATATTTGGGAGCCAGTTCGCCTTTAGGGGTAAGTATCTCATCTTTATAAGACGGGTCTAAGCCCGAAACAAAATCGAGCTTACCCTGAACGAATTGCAGGAAACCACTTTGCTTATCGGGTAAAAAAGTAATGGCAACCGCCTCAAGATAGGGCAGCTGTATCCCATGTTCGCCTTTCTCAAAATATAAAGGGTTTTTGCGCAGTACCAGTTTTACATTCTCCTCCCAAATTTTAAACACGAAAGGTCCCGTACCAATGGGGTTCGACCTGAAATCATATCCTGCTTTTTCAAAAGCTTCATGTGGCACTACCGATGCATACTTCATAGTAAGCAAACCTAAAAAGGCTGGGAAGGTTTTGTTTAGCCTGATCTCAAAAACCGAATCGTTTATCGCCTCAAACTTTTCTACGCTTTGCAATATCCAGCGTCCGGGAGCCGCAATTTTTTCGTCTAATAAACGGTTTAGGCTATACGAAAAGTCAGATGCTACAACAGTTCGTGTACTGTCTTTCCCGAAAACGCTGTTTTTGTGAAAATACACATCGTTTCGCAAAGTAAAAGTGTAGGTTTTACCGTCGGGGGAGATGGTCCACGATTTAGCGATGTCCGGTTTAATATGCAGGCTGTCGTCAAGCTGTACAAGCCCGTTAAATAGCTGGTTGGCAACCCATATGGACGGGCGAATTTTGGCAAACGCAGGGTCGAGCGAGTTTACGGCCGCATTTTCGTTATAGCGAAACACGAGGTTGTCCCGTTGCCCTTCTGTTTTTTTTGAGCAGGAAATAAAAAGTAACAAAAAAGTAACAGGATACAGATATTTTAAAATATAGCGCATGTACTGGCAATAATATAACGATTAGTGTCTTTTTTAAATGCTAAATTGATTATTGTTTAAAACAATTCTATTTTACATGCAGTAAATTTCACTATATAGGTGTTTTGGTTATAAGTTGATTTAAATTTTAACATTTTATATATAAAATTTTCATAATTTAACCGCCCGCTTTTTACTAAGATCTTTATAGCTGTAAACGGTATAAAGATATTGTATTTGGCCTAAATAATGAAGCAATGGCAAATTTAATGGAGAACGAACAAAAGGGGCTTTACAATCCGGACCATGAGCACGATGCCTGTGGTATTGGGTTTGTAGCCAGTATAAAAGCAAGAAAGTCACATCAGCATATATCAGATGCGTTAACCATACTCGAAAATTTAGAGCATCGTGGTGCCTGCGGCTGCGAAGATAATACAGGCGATGGCGCAGGGATATCGTTTCAGGTGCCGCATGAATTTTTAGTAGGCGAATGTATTAAGATAGGCATTAAGCTGCCCGAAGCAGGGCAGTATGGTGTGGGGATGATGTTTTTACCGAAAGGAGAATATTTAAATGAAGAGTGTAAAGAAATTTTTGCGAGTGCCGCAGAGCAGCTTAATCTTGATATTTTAGGTTACCGAAAAGTACCTGTAGATCGTAGTAATATAGGTGATACTGCCCTGAGTGTAGAACCGGACATCGAACAGGTTTTTATAAAACGCCCCGAAGGCCTTGCAACGGATATCGAATTTGAACGCAAGCTTTTTGTGTTGCGCAACTACGCATCGCACACTATAAACAGTACGATAAAGAAAAACGAGACGGGTTTTTACATTGCCTCGCTATCATCGCAGACTATAATATATAAGGGTCAGCTAACGAGCAGCCAGGTACGCACCTATTTCCCTGATTTGCAAAATAAACGCCTTACAAGTGCTTATGCATTAGTGCATTCGCGATTTGCTACCAATACATTTCCGTCGTGGGCACTGGCACAGCCCTTTAGGTACATTGCCCACAATGGCGAGATAAATACACTACAGGGTAACCTTAACTGGCTGCGCACTAACGAGCAGCGTTTTGCGTCGCCGCACTTTAACCGCGAGGAGTTCGATATGCTCCTACCACTCGTTCCCGGCAAACAGTCCGATTCTGCGAGCCTTGATAATATGGTAGAGATGCTTATGCTATCCGGCCGGTCACTGCCACATGTATTAATGATGCTCGTGCCCGAAGCCTGGGATGGTAACGAAGCGCTCGACCCTATGCAAAAAGCATTTTATGAATACCATTCCTGCCTTATGGAGCCTTGGGATGGTCCTGCCGCGATTTGTTTTAGCGACGGAAAAATGATAGGCGCCACCCTCGACCGTAATGGGCTCAGGCCAATTCGTTACAGTATTACCGCCGACGGGCGTATGATCATGGCATCCGAAACCGGTGTGCTTGGCCTTCATGCATCTCAGGTGGTTAAAAAAGGAAGGCTGCGTCCCGGCAAGATGCTGGCCATCGACCTCGAAAAAGGGGAGATACTGTTTAACGACCAGCTTAAAAAAGAGCTGTGCTCGCAACAACCGTATGCCGAATGGTTAGAGAAATATAAGATAACCATGAGCAAAGTACCGGAGCCGCGTATTATGTTTACGCCGCTTGCCCACCATCAGGTATTCAGGTACCAAAAAGCTTTTGGGTATACTACAGAGGCTATAGAGGCTATAATTATGCCTATGGCGCTCCTGGCAAAAGAACCGGTGGGTTCTATGGGTACAGATACCCCACTTGCCGTTTTAAGCAAAGAGCCGCAGCACCTTAGCAGCTACTTTAAGCAATTGTTTGCACAGGTAACCAACCCGCCCATAGACCCTATCCGCGAAAAATTGGTCATGTCGCTGGCGAGTTTTGCGGGTACAAGCGGCAATATATTAGAAGAAGACCCTATGGCGGCGCACTGCATTGTTTTGCGACACCCCATATTAGACAATCATTACCTCGAAAAGATTCGTAGTATAGATACAGGCACATTTCAGAGCAAGACCATACAATGTTATTTTAGGGCAGATGGCAGCCCCGATGCACTTAAAAAAGCACTCGACCGCATTTGCCGCTACGCAGTGGATGCTGTAGAGGATGGTTACCGTATGCTTATCCTTCAGGACAGGGCTATCGATTCGCGGCATGCGCCAATTCCATCGTTACTGTCGGCATCAGCGGTACACCACCACCTTATCCGCAAAGGCATTAGGGGCGAGGTAGGCATTATTGTAGAAGCCGGCGATGTATGGGAGGTGCAGCATGCCGCCTGCCTTATAGCCTTTGGCGCTACAGCCATAAACCCTTACATGGCATTTGCCACCATTCGCGACCGCGTTGCCGAAGGGCTTTGCGATACCGAAGTGCCGTTTGAAACGCTGCGGGAAAATTATATTGTGGCAATGAATAACGGCTTGCTTAAGGTATTCTCTAAAATGGGGATATCTACGTTCCAGTCGTATCAGGGTGCACAGATATTCGAGATACTGGGGTTAGGTCGGGATGTGGTAAACCAGTATTTTACAGGGGCAACATCTAACATAGAAGGGCTTGGCCTTGATGATATTGCCGAAGAAGCTTTAATCAAGCACCGCTTTGCCTACAGCAACAAGCAAATACCGGCCGACAGGCTGCCGGTGGGTGGCGAATTGCAGTGGAAACGTAAGGGTGAGTTTCACCTCTTTAACCCTCAAACCATTCACTTGCTGCAATTGTCTACGCGGACGGATGATTATGCATTATTCAAAAAATACTCCAAATTAATTAATGACCAGGGTGATAAAGCATGCACTTTGCGCAGCCTGTTAACCTTTGATAAAAAACAAAAGTCGATCGCTATTGATGAGGTAGAACCGGCAGAGAATATATACAAACGCTTTGCTACAGGAGCCATGAGTTTTGGCTCTATTTCGTGGGAGGCGCATACTACACTGGCATTAGCAATGAATAAACTGGGAGGCAAAAGCAATACCGGCGAGGGCGGCGAAGACGAAGCCCGTTATGAAATTGCCGAAGATGGCAGCAGCATGCGCAGCGCCATTAAGCAGGTAGCGAGCGGTCGTTTTGGCGTTACCAGCCGCTACCTTACCGAGGCCACCGAATTGCAAATTAAAATGGCGCAGGGTGCCAAACCTGGCGAGGGAGGACAACTGCCCGGCGAAAAAGTGGATGAATGGATAGGCCGCACACGCCACGCCACACCGGGGGTAGGGTTAATTTCGCCACCGCCGCACCACGATATTTATTCCATTGAAGATTTGGCACAGCTGATATTCGACCTTAAGAATGCAAACCGAGAAGCACGAATCAGTGTGAAACTTGTGAGTAAAGCAGGTGTGGGTACAATAGCATCGGGGGTTACAAAAGCTAAGGCCGATGTGGTTATGGTATCCGGTTTTGATGGAGGTACAGGGGCATCGCCACTAAGCTCTATAAAACATGCGGGCCTGCCGTGGGAACTTGGCCTTGCCGAAACCCACCAGACGCTCGTTAAAAATAAACTGCGCAGCCGTGTGGTTGTTCAGGCCGACGGACAAATGAGGACAGGCCGCGATATTGCCATTGCTGCCCTTTTAGGTGCCGAAGAATGGGGTTTAGCCACCGCTGCCCTTGTGGTAGAAGGCTGTGTGCTGATGCGCAAATGCCATCTTAATACCTGCCCCGTAGGCGTTGCCACGCAGGATAAAGAACTGCGTAGCCGCTTTACCGGAGAGGTAGACCATGTGGTAAACCTGTTTAAATTTATTACCGAAGAGTTGCGCGAAATAATGGCAGAGCTGGGTTTCAGGACGGTTGATGAAATGATAGGCCAGAGCGATAACCTGAAACAGCGTGACGATATTGAGTATTGGAAACATAAAAATATAGACTTATCGCGACTGCTATATAAAGAACCAAACCCGGATAATGTAAGCCTTTACTGTACCGAAAAACAGGATCATGGGCTTGATGGAATATTGGACTGGCAACTGCTCGAAAAAGCGCAGCCGGCATTACTGAATGGCGAAAAGGTAACGGCAGAATTTAAAATAAAGAATACCGACAGGGCTGTGGGGACATTATTAAGCAATGAAATATCTAAAGCCTATAAGAGTGCAGGCTTGCCCGAAGATACCTTAAACTTCCAGTTTTATGGAGCAGCAGGGCAAAGCTTTGGTGCCTTTGGTGCCAAAGGCTTAACCATGAGGGTAGAGGGCGATGCCAACGATTACTTTGGCAAAGGCCTTAGCGGAGCCAAACTGATTATTTGTCCGCCGCCTAATGCAGGCTTTAAACCTGAGGCCAACAGCATAGTAGGTAATGTAGTGCTGTATGGCGCTACCAGTGGAGAGGCTTATATTTATGGCCGTGCAGGAGAGCGTTTTGCGGTGCGAAACTCGGGTGCTACGGTAGTGGTGGAAGGTATAGGCGACCACGGTTGCGAGTACATGACCGGTGGCAGGGTAGTGGTTTTGGGTAAGATAGGCCGCAACTTTGGCGCAGGTATGAGTGGTGGTATTGCCTTTATATATGATATTTATAGGGACTTTGCCGAACGCTGCAACCCCGAAATGATCGACCTTGAAAAATGCAACGACGCCGACCGCGAAGAACTTTTTGCCATGCTGCAAAAACATTTTGAATATACCGGCAGTGCCACGGCTAATTTTATATTGAAGGATTTTGATAACCAGCTCGACAATTTTGTAAAGGTGTTCCCCAAGGATTATAAAAAGGCTTTACAAAAACAACAGGAAGCGGATAAGGTGGGGAGGTAATTCTTAGAGATATGTTCATATATTCATAAGAGATTGTGCAGAAAGTCCCGGAGAGACGGCATGTCTATAGTTTGCAATTATGTCGGGATGTTTGAGCTTCGGAGAGGCGGCATGTTGATTTGATTTAATGTGCCGCTTCTCCGAAGCTCACGACTGTTCTTAGTACAATTTATATAAACATGGCGTTCCTCCGGAACTCAAAAATCAGGCTCGTAAAAAAATAAAATAAGCCACTTAGCCCCGATGTAAGCGGTATCCTGCTGCGCGAAGCAGGTAGCAGATAAAGCGGACAGCGGGAACAGGGATTGCAAGAAAGCGCATGCGTTTCGCTGCGAGTAAAATAAAGTATTGAAATATAGAGAGTATGTGGGTGAGTTTCCTGCAAGGTTTTCAATACCTTTTAGGTATAAATATAATTGAAGATGTACACTAATATAAACTTACAAGGTTTGAAAAACTTGTAGGTTGTGACACCGAAGAAAATGAAGCAGGATAAAATAACAGGATTTAAAGAATACGAACGTGAGTATCCGGCTACAGAGCCTATTGCTACACGTATAAAACATTACAGCGAGTTTACGGCTGCTTATTCGCCCGAGAAACTGAACCAGCAGGCATCGCGGTGTATGGATTGCGGTGTGCCGTTTTGCCATAGCGGCTGCCCGCTGGGTAACGTAATACCTGAATTTAACGACGCAGTGTATAACCAACAGTGGGAAGAAGCGTACGAAATTTTGGCATCTACCAATAACTTTCCGGAGTTTACGGGGAGGATATGCCCGGCACCGTGCGAGTCGGCTTGTGTGCTGAACATTAACCGTCCTGCCGTAGCCATTGAAGCGATTGAGAAACACATTATAGAAATAGCTTTTGAAAAAGGCCTGGTAAAACCTTTTTTGCCCGAAGGCCGCAGCGGTAAAAAAGTGGCTATTGTGGGCAGTGGCCCCGCAGGAATGGCTGCCGCCGACCAGCTGAACGCCGCAGGGCACTGGATTACTATTTTCGAGAAAGACGACGCTGCCGGTGGGTTACTGCGTTATGGTATCCCTGATTTTAAGTTGGAAAAAAGCGTGATCGACAGGCGTGTTACCGTAATGGAGCAAAGCGGTATTACCTTTACATACCACGCGCATGTGGGCATAAACATATTCCTGTCGGATATATTGCAGGAGTTTGACGCTGTGGTTATGGCAGGGGGCAGCATGGTTCCGCGAGAGTTGGCCATACCGGGGCGTGAGCTAAAAGGGATTCACTATGCTATGGAATTCCTGAAGCAGCAAAACAAGCGCGTTATGGGTGCCGATCCATTGGCTTTTGCCGAAATTGAAAGTAATATAATAAGCGAAGAAATAACTGCTGAAGGTAAGGATATTGTCATAATAGGTAGCGGCGATACAGGATCTGACTGTATTGGTACGAGCGTAAGGCAGGGAGCAAAGTCGATAACCCAACTGGCGCTTATGCAGCAACCAGGAACGGTGAGGCCCATGTACACCCCTTGGCCGCAGTATCCGCAAATACACCGCATATCATCATCTCAGGAAGAAGGCGCGGAGCGTTTGTTTTCCACGGTTAGTAAAGAATTCATTGGCGATGGCAAAGGTAAACTTGTTGCTTTAAGAGTGTCGGATTTGGAATGGGAATTTGGACCTAACGGCAGGGCGGTAAGCTCTCGCGAAAAAGAAGGGTCGGAAAGGATCATTCCGTGCGATATGGCGCTGATTGCCATTGGGTTCTCGCAGCCGGAACAGTTGCTTATAAACCGTTATGACATTGCTACCGATGCGCGTGGGAATATTCTTGCCGATGAGAAAGACTACCGCACAAGCTACCCTAAAATATTTGCCTGCGGCGACATGCGCCGTGGCCAGAGCCTCGTGGTTTGGGCCATTAGCGAAGGCCGTGAGTGTGCCCGTAACGTAGACGAGTTTTTAACCAAAGAAGCATCTGTACTGGAAAACAGGGATGCGAGTTTAGAGACAGAGGCTTTTAGTCAGTTAATGTAGCAATATAACAATTGTTTAAATATATTAATTCAGGAGATTTAGGGCGTTGGAGGCTGGCACCCCCTCTTGAGAGCTATAGTGTGGACACATCTTTATAACCTCTTTTTTACCTCACCCCCAACCCCTCTCCGAAGGAGAGGGGAGCCAGTAACGGGTATCTGATCTTAATCTTGATGTGGAAATATGTTAAAAATAAATTTTAAGGATTAGAGTGTAGCTACTCCCTCTCCTTTGGAGAGGGTTGGGGTGAGGTTAATATTTGTGTCCACACGATAGTCTCAAGAGGGGAACAGCTTCACTCGGATGTTCTTACTCATTTAAATCCGCGTTTGCGAAGCATCCGTGTCATCCGCGTTCTATTCTTTATTCATCGAAAAAACAGCATTTTTTAAATGGATTTTTGTTTGTAACTTTGCAGGCTTATTTATAAGGCTTTAGGTTAATTATTATGGAAGCAAGAAAAAAAGTCGCTTTTTATACTTTGGGATGTAAACTGAATTTTTCGGAGACCTCTACCATTGCGCGCAATTTTCAGGAAGAGGGTTTCGATCGTGTTGATTTTGAAGAAGTTGCCGATATCTATGTTATTAATACCTGTTCTGTTACAGAGAATGCCGATAAGCAGTTTAAGCAAATTGTACGCAAAGCACTAAAGCATAACGATAAAGCTTTTGTGGCGGCTGTGGGCTGCTATGCCCAGTTAAAACCCGAAGAACTTGCCGCTGTAGATGGCGTAGACCTTGTTCTGGGTGCTACCGAAAAATTTAAAATTACCGACTATATAAACGACCTTAGCAAGAATGATATGGGCGAGGTACACTCGTGCGAAATATCGGAGGCTGATTTTTATGTGGGCAGCTACTCTATAGGCGACCGTACCCGTGCTTTTTTAAAGGTTCAGGATGGCTGCGATTATAAATGTACGTATTGTACTATCCCATTGGCAAGGGGTATTTCGCGTAGCGATACGTTACAAAATGTACTGGATAATGCCAGGGAGATATCATCGCAAAACATACGCGAAATTGTGCTTACCGGAGTGAACATAGGCGACTATGGCAAAGGCGAATTTGGCAACAAAAAACACGAGCACACATTCTATGAACTGGTTCAGGAGCTTGATAAAGTTGAAGGTATAGAGCGTTTGCGCATATCTTCTATAGAGCCTAACCTGCTTAAAAACGAGACTATAGAGTTTGTGTCTAAGAGCCGCACTTTTGTGCCGCATTTTCATATCCCGCTGCAAAGTGGCAGTAATGATATTTTAAAATTAATGCGCAGGCGTTACCTGCGTGAAATATATACAGAGCGCGTTAATAAAATTCGCGAAGTAATGCCGCATGCCTGTATAGGGGTAGATGTTATTGTGGGCTTTCCGGGTGAAACTGATGAGCACTTTTTGGAAACATACAATTACCTTAACGAAATGGACATTTCCTACCTGCATGTATTTACTTATAGTGAGCGCGACAATACTGCTGCTGCAACTATGAGTGGCGTTGTACCCATAAATGTTCGTAACAAACGCAGTAAAATGCTACGTGGGCTGTCGGTTAAAAAGCGTCGTGCTTTTTATGAAAGCCAATTGGGTTCAACAAGAACTGTCTTGTTTGAAGGGGACAACAGGGAAGGATACATTACAGGGTTTACAGAGAATTACGTAAAAATAAAAATGCCCTGGAATCCTGAACTTATCAATACACTTCGCGAAGTTAAGTTACTTAGTATAGAGGAAGACGGCCTGGTTAAAGCTGAATTTACAAGTACTACCCTTTTAGAAAAAGGAATATCTGCATTTGAAGCTTTATTTGCTTAGGAGGTGTAAACAAATAGTGTATAATGAAAGAGGCTGCCTATTTTAGACAGCCTATCTTTAGTTTTTTAGAATTTATATCCCACTGAAAATGAGAATACGTTATTGGTTAATTTAACTCCGGCTGCTTCAGGATCTTTATTAACGTTTGATAAACCGGCATTGTATCTTACCTGAAAGAAAACCCCGACTGGCAAATCGTAGCCTATACCTCCAAAAAGTGCCAGGTCTACTTTTTCATACAAATCCTTTGCATCCGCCTCGGCAGATACAGCCCTTCCATCTACAATAGTTTCCCCTTTTTCTTTAGCACTAACGAGAAATCCTATTTGTGGCCCTGCCTGAATGCTTAGTCCTTCGATAATATAATACTTTACGGCGATAGGAATATTTATGTAATCAAGTTTAGATGTATATTCTACTTTACCATCATAAATGGAGCCTGAATAAAAATTATACTCTACTTTACTTCCCTGTTGCGAGTACACAATTTCCGGCTGTAAGGCAAAATTTCCGAATCTAATCTCGGCTAATACACCTGCATTAAATCCTGCCCTTACATTGGTGTTCTCTGCATCGCTACCCCAGTCAGCAATGTTAAGCCCGGCTTTTATACCATATTTAATTTCCTGAGAGTGTGCGTTAAATCCAATAGCAAACAATGTTGCAATTGAAAAAATAATTTTTTTCATAAAAGTGGTTCGTTGGTTTTGCGGCGAATGTAATAATTTATTGGGTAGTTTTATAATTATCAAACGTATAATTTACAATCCCAAAATAACCAGCCTTCCTTCAATTACGAGCGTCTTAAAACCAAACTCCTGCCTTATATATTCAAAGGCTTTATTATGGTATAGAAAAACGTGGGTAGGGTCGGTTTTATAATACCAGGTGCCAAAATCGCGGTCAGGGTCAAACCTGTCGGTCATTACATATAGTTTACCGGTAGGTTTTAAGAGGCTGCGCAGTTGTGCAAACTCGGTGTGTGGTTCTTTAAAATGTTCTGCCGTTTCGCTACAGGCAATGTAATCATACTTTTGCTGTAAAGCCTGCAGGTCATTATGGAAAAAGAGGTCAAACTCCTTAATATCATAACCATTATCTGTAAGCACTTTTAAAATAGGGGAGCCGGTGCCAGATCCAAAATCGAGCCCTTTATGCTGCGGTTCAAAATTGGCCAGGATAGCATTGGTAACAGGGCTTACAAAGTTTTGGTACCTTATATCATCAGGGTCATTATTATGGCACAGGTAGTGCGCCTGCTCGGCTTCGGGGGTTAAGTAATCTTTAGGATGCGTAAAAACCGAAAGGCAAAGGGAGCATTGTAAAAACTCCCTTTGCCCTTGTGTATAAAAGTTATTAGATGAAGCGCCGCAAAGCGGGCAGGCAACATTTTTCATACCGCTTACGGATTTGTACTCCAGATACCGCTGTCTTTAATAAATACCCTTTTGTTTAGCTTAAGCTGCGCCACAATAAGTTCGGCAACGTCTTCCGGCTGCATCACTTTATCAGGGTTACCATCGGTAAGGTTAAGGTCTTTGGCCATATCTGTAGCAACGGTGCTTGGTGTAAGTGCCGTAACCCGAATGTTGTGCTTGCGCACCTCCTGCATAAGCGATTCGGTAAGTCCCATTACGGCAAATTTAGAGGCACTGTAAGCGCTCGTGGCTGCTGCGCCGCGCAATCCTGCTGTAGACGATATGTTTATAATATCGCCACTCTGCGCTTCTATCATTCCCGGCAGTACAGCACGGGTAGCATAGTAAGTGCCAAAAAGGTTTATCTTTATAATATCTTCAAACTCGGCAGGGGTAAGGTCAAGGAACTTACCAAATTTACCCACCCCGGCATTGTTAATTAAAATATCTATAGTTTTAAATTGTTCAAGGGCTTTGGCTACTGCCTCGTTAACCGAATTGATATCGGCAATATCTGCAGTAATAATAAGGGTTTGCACACCAAAAGCCTTTGCTTCGGCAGCAACCGTTTCAAGATCGGTAGTGGTACGGGCAAGTAGTATAACATTAGTGCCTTCGGCAGCCAGGGCAAGTGCCACAGCTTTGCCTATCCCTTTACCTGCACCGGTAATAAGTGCATTTTTTCCTTTTAAACTTTGCATATTTTTTAAGTTTTTTTGGGACACGAATTTCACGAATTTTCACTAATCAATTTGAATAATTCATGTTTTTATTCATGTATATCAGTTTTTCTATAATCGTATTCCCGGTGGCAGTAAATCTTTATACTTAGGGTTTTTCCTAAAAAAGGCTGCAACCTTAGGGTGGGTGGGCACTACCCTGAAGCGGCGCTCTTCGGCAATATCTAAAATGTCTTTTATAAAGTCGGCTACAAAAGGGTCTTCGTCTACACCTTCCGGTACATTTACCCTTGTAAGGAACAGTTTGCGCTCCTGTACAGAGTATTCTATAGATGCCATTTTGCCGTTTACAGTGGTTTCAAACTGCCTCGAGAATTCGTTGTCTTTAATTTCCATAGCTACTCTTTAAATTGCATTGGTACTTCTATAATAAGAATCTTAGCCGGTGTTCTCGTACTTATGGGCAGCACGTTAAACTCTACAGCGCCAAAGGCATCGCGCTCGTTAATAACCTGACCGTCTATTTCCAGTTCGCCCTCTATCAAAAATATATAAACTCCGTTTCCGGATATTTTTAAGTCATACTCTATGGCCTGACCTGTATCATATACGCCTAAATACAGGAAAGCCTGCTGGTGTATCCATAACGCATTGCCATCGTTCTTACCTTGTGGCGATACCACATTTACAAGCGTGTTACGGTTGCTTTCCAGGTCAAAACCTTTTTGGTCATAACGCGGTTCTACGTTTTGGCGTTCCGGGAAAATCCATATCTGCAGTGTCTTGGCACGGTCGTTTTCGCTGGCATTCATTTCAGAATGCTGTACACCCGTACCGGCACTCATAACCTGTACTTCGCCAAAGGTTACAGTAGCCTCATTGCCCAGGCTGTCACGATGGGTAAGGCCGCCCTCAAGTGGTATGGTAATTATTTCCATATTATCGTGCGGGTGGTCGCCAAACCCCATGCCTGCGCCTATAGTATCATCGTTAAGTACGCGAAGCATACCAAACTGCACACTATCAGGATTATAATAATTACCAAACGAAAAAGAGAAATTAGCCTGCAGCCAGCCGTGGTTAGCGGTGCCGCGTTCGCTTTTTAAGAATAGTCGTGTTCTCATAAATTTTATTGATAAATTAAAATTTTATATCGGTAAGGTTGATGCAAAAACTTTAATTTTATACAAATTTCGGAATAAAAGTTCAGAGTTGACTTATTTCTACGTTAAATCACACTACATGCACAAGATACCGGTATATTTTATGCCCGGGCTGGCCGCAAGCCCAACTATTTTTGAGAATATAGTGCTGCCGGCTGAACAGTTTGAATGCTTTTACCTGGAGTGGATAGTACCCGTGCCTAAAGAATCGCTTACGGATTATGCCAAACGTTTGGCCGAAAATATACAACATGAGAGCCCGGTACTTATAGGAGTGTCTTTTGGCGGGATTATAGTACAGGAACTGGCAAAGGTTATAACAGCACGCAAGGTTATAATAATATCGAGCGTGCGGTGCAATGCCGAATTCCCAAGACGTATGCGGTTTGCAAAAATAACCCATGCCTACCGGCTTTTCCCTACGCGGTTAATAAACAGTGTGCCGCTGCTTGCTAAAATATATAAGGGTAACAGCATAATTGCCAAACGGCTTGAGTTGTACAATAAATTTTTATCTGTGCGGGATAAGAAATACCTCGACTGGGCGTTAAAGTCGATACTACTGTGGGACAGGGCAGAACCGGCAGCCGGTGTAATACATATACATGGCGATGCCGATGAGGTTTTTCCACCAAAATATTTAAAGGATTTTATCCCTGTAAAAGGAGGTAAACACATAATGATAATTAATAAGGCAAAGTGGCTTAATGAAAATTTACCGAGGCTGATATTGATGTAAATACAAATCCTTGCAGCTGTAACTATTGGAATAATATACAAGTTTGTATATTCTGCCGCAGAGATACACAAAGGGCACGCAGAGATTTGCAGAGCACATCATTAAAAATATTCAGGCAGCGCCTTTGGCGCGAGTGCACGAAGCTGTATGACAAATTGTATAAATGACTCTAAGTTTTGAACCTCACAGCTTTGTGGTCTCTCAACGAAGTTGAAAACTTTTATTTTCTTTGTGCATCTCTGCGCGCCCTTTGTGCATCTTTGTGGTATAGCTTTTGAAAGGTTAGATAGTAAAGAAAATAAAATAGTAAACAGATAAACGATAAAGGATGGAATGGGTTAAGAAAACCGGCGTAATAGCCTCGATGGTATTAATTAGTGGTGCGGTAGGGCATAACATGGCCAACAAAAAAGTTGAAGTTAAGGAAGTTAAAAAGGAGCGCTATTTTCCTGCCAAGATAGATTTTGCAGGAGAGAAAGCGCCCCTTAATATAGCCGATGTGCATGAGCGCCTGGACAGGGAACTGCTTGTAAATGCTAACCTGGATGCTACTACAGTGCTTATTATAAAACGTGCTAACAGGGCGTTCCCGGTTATAGAGCCTATCCTGAAAAAATATAATATTCCGGACGATTTTAAATACCTCGCTGTAATAGAAAGCGGACTGGTAAACGTGGTGTCTCCTGCGGGGGCAAGGGGCGTGTGGCAGTTTATGCCCGATACCGGTAAGGAACGCGGCCTCGAAATTAATGATGTGGTAGATGAACGTTACCACCTTGCAAAATCTACAGAGGCGGCGTGTAAATACCTGCAGTCGGCATATGCTAAGTTTGGTTCGTGGACACTGGCAGCTGCATCTTACAATGGTGGTTTTGGCGGTGTAAATAAACAGATCACTTTTCAGGGGGTAACTAATTATTACGACCTTTTATTAACTGATGAGACAGCCCGATACGTGTTCAGGATATTGGCGCTTAAAGAAATTATGCAGCACCCGGTGTCTTATAACTTTACAGTATTGCCTACAGAACTGTACCCTGTAATCCCTGTAAAAACGGTTGATGTTACTGCCAGCATACCAGACCTTGCCGTGTTTGCAAAAGAGCAGGGCATTAACTATAAGGTGTTAAAAATACACAACCCGTGGCTACGCGACCGTAAGCTTACAGTGGCCGATGGTAAAAAATATACGATGGAGATTCCGCTTTCGGGATATTAATCAGGATTGTTCATATTTAGAATTTAGATTAGAATCTCCTGCCATTGTACTGTGCAATAGTTGGAGATTTTATTTTGGAATACCTGTTTGTAATACGAATCTTATTTTATCCCGATTTTTTTCATATTCCTGAAAAGAATTGCGGTATATTAGTTTTAAATTTAATTTTTTAATGATAAAGAAGTTTTAATTATTGATAATTCAATTTAATTAAAAATATTTTATCATTAATGGTGTTAATAAAACGTTATTGATGAAAAAAAATCAATAAAATGGTTGTTTAGTTAGCAAAATGTTTTAAATTCGCTCTAACAATGAAAAACAACATTAACATAGCAGTCGCCATTATCAGCATTATTGTCATTCTCAATATAGCCTGAGGGATACTGTAGTTATATATAAGTATAAAAGCCGTTCCCTCATAAATAAGGAACGGCTATTTTTTTGAAATTATGAAAATTTTTTTTAACCAATTTCACATTATTGTCATTATTCACTTGCATACGTGAGAAGGTTGCCTGCACATTATATTATCGTTGGCCCTTCTCAAAACGAGCAGGGCTTTTTTATAAAATTTATTTACTAATTTACTATGTACTATAACAATAATACCATCATTTACTATAACGGAAACTTTGTCAAGGCATCCGAGGCTTCAACAAATCTTTATGGGCAATCACTTCACTATGGCTATGCTGTTTTTGAGGGGATTAAATCGTATAAGACAGCCGGTGGTACTAAAATTTTTAAAGCGAAAGAACATTATGATCGCCTGCGCAGATCGGCAGATTTAATGCACATGCCATTTAATTATACTACAGATGAACTTACTGCATTGTCTTATGAAGTATTGGAACTTAACGGATTGTCTGATGCATACCTTAGGCCTATAGTAATGTGCTCTCCAAATATGTCGCTGTCTAAAGGTAAAGAAAGTTACCTGGCTATAGAGGCATGGGAGTGGAGCAACGGCTATATGGCAAACAAGATGCGTATCATGACCTCTACATTCGAGCGCCCTAACCCTAAAGCTTTTAAGGTGGAAGCTAAAGTAAGCGGGCACTATGTAAACTCAATTTTGGCATGCCAGGAAGCAAAAGATGCGGGGTATGACGAGGCATTGGTATTAGACGGTAACGGTAATGTGGCGGAGAGCAGTGGGGCAAACGTGTTTTACGAAAAAGGAGGTACGCTGTATACCCCATCTAAAGGTAGTATCCTACCCGGAATTACCCGTGCCACGGTACTCGAAATATGTGCCGAACTGGATATACCAACAGAAGAAAAACTTTTTAAACCCGAAGAAATGCGTGGTGCCGATGCCGCTTTCTTTTGTGGTACTGCCGCCGAAGTACTTGCATTAGATTCTCTCGACGATGTACCATTTACCAAAAACTGGGACGATACCCTGAGTGCTACCGTACAAAAGGCCTACCGCAATTTAGTGCTAGGCAAAAACCTGGAAGAGTTTAAGCTGCAGTTGGGATAATAAACAATAGGCAATAGACAATTTGCAATTAGCAAAGAATCTATCTGCGGCTTTATGTGCCACCAACATCGCGCCGTAACCTCAGGCTCATTCGCAGAGTGTAGCTATCCCCTCTCCTTTGGAGAGAGGCTAAAAATAACAGTGGCATTCCCCTCCTTTGGAGGGGTGGCTGAAAGCCGGGGTGGTTATCTACCCCCATGATAATACAAACATAAACAAATACAATACCCTAAGCTCGCTCAAGAGTGTAGCTGCTCCCCTCTCCTTTGGAGAGGGGTTAGGGGTGAGGTCAAACAAACACAATGGAATTAAATAAATATTCAAGGGTTTTTACCCAGGACGATACACAACCCGCCGCCCGCGCAATGCTTTACGGAATAGGGTTTGACGACGACGATATGAAAAAGGCCCAGGTGGGCATAGCCAGTATGGGTTATGATGGCAACACCTGCAACATGCACCTTAACGAGTTGGCTGCCGTAGTTAAAAAAGGCACATGGCAAAGCGGATTGGCAGGCCTTGTATTCAATACTATAGGCGTAAGCGATGGTATGAGCAACGGCACCGATGGTATGCGCTATTCGTTAGTGAGCCGCGATGTTATTGCAGATAGTATAGAGGCTATTTGTGGTGCACAGTATTATGATGCGCTGATTACCTTACCGGGCTGCGATAAGAACATGCCGGGAAGCATCATGGCTATGGGCAGATTAAACCGCCCGTCTATCATGGTATATGGCGGTACCATTGCACCGGGGTGCTACAAAGGAGAAGAGCTTAATATTGTTTCGGCATTTGAGGCTTTGGGCCAAAAGATAGCCGGTAATATGAATGAAGAAGATTTTCAGGGTGTAATACGCAATGCCTGCCCAAGTGCCGGTGCCTGTGGCGGTATGTACACAGCCAATACTATGGCAGCTGCAATAGAGGCACTGGGTATGAGTTTACCGTATTCGTCGAGCAACCCTGCATTAAGTCCGGAAAAGCAACAGGAATGTATAGATGCCGGCGAACATATAAAATTGCTTTTAGAAAGAGATATAAAACCAACCGATATCATGACGCGCAAAGCGTTTGAGAATGCTATGCGCATAGTGGTTGTCCTTGGCGGAAGTACTAATGCCGTGCTGCACTTTATAGCCATGGCTAAGAGTGTAGATGTTGTGGTAACGCAGGACGATTTTCAGCGCATGAGTGATGTTACGCCGGTATTGGCCGATTTTAAACCAAGCGGCAAATACTTAATGCAGGATTTGCACAACAATGGCGGTATCCCTGCCGTTATGAAGTATCTGCTTAAGGTGGGCTTACTGCACGGCGACTGCCTTACCGTGACAGGAAAAACGGTTGCAGAAAATCTTGAAAGTGCCGCCGACCTTGACTTTGATACTCAAAAAATAATCCGCCCAATATCCGATCCTATAAAAGCTACCGGTCATCTGCGCATACTGTATGGCAATTTGGCACCGGGCGGGAGCGTAGCAAAAATTACAGGCAAAGAAGGAGAGAAATTCACCGGCCCTGCCCGTGTTTTTGATGGCGAGAAAAACCTTATTGCAGGTATATCTGACGGGAAGGTGCAGCACGGCGACGTGATCGTTATCCGTAATGAAGGCCCTAAAGGTGCTCCTGGCATGCCCGAAATGCTGAAACCAACGAGTGCGCTTATAGGTGCCGGGCTTGGTAAAAGTGTTGCCCTTATTACCGATGGCCGCTTTAGTGGCGGCACCCACGGTTTTGTGGTAGGCCACATTACCCCTGAAGCTTTTGAAGGCGGGACGATAGGGCTTGTAAACGATGATGATATTATAGAGATAGATGCGGTTAACAATACGCTTGTACTGCAGGTATCTGACGAAGAGCTTGAAAAAAGAAGACAGGCATGGCAACAGCCAAAACTTAAAGTAACCAAAGGATTATTGTATAAATATGCCCGCACGGTATCGTCGGCAGCAGAAGGCTGTGTGACCGATGAGGGGTAACTAAACACAATGCACGTATGGAAAAGACTATGGAAAAAGCTGCACCGGCCGAACCTGCAAAACAGGACGCGGTAACCCTTACGGGCGGGCAGGTATTGCTTGAGGCATTTATACAAGAAGGGGTAAGCACCATTTTTGGCTATCCCGGTGGTGCCATTATGCCCATTTATGATGCACTTTATGACTATAACGAAAAGCTGGAACATATACTGGTACGCCATGAGCAGGGTGCTATACATGCGGCACAGGGCTTTGCACGGGTATCGGGTAGAACGGGTATTGTGTTTGCAACGAGTGGGCCAGGCGCTACTAATCTTGTAACCGGCCTTGCCGATGCCATGATAGACAGTACACCGCTGGTTTGCATTACCGGACAGGTATTTGCACATCTTTTAGGCACCGATGCTTTTCAGGAAACCGATGTGATTAACATTACCATGCCGGTCACCAAATGGAACTACCAGGTTACCGATGCCGAAGAGATCCCTGCTATAATAGCGAAGGCTTTTTACATTGCGGCTTCGGGGCGTCCCGGCCCCGTGCTTATAGATATTACCAAGAATGCCCAACTGCAAAAAATGCAGTTTACAGGGTATAAAAAATGCAGTTTTATACGCAGTTACAGGCCCAAGCCAGTCGTTCGCCCTGAATATATAGCAGAGGCTGCCAGACTTATTAATGCTGCCGAACGCCCTTTTATCGTGTTTGGGCAGGGTGTATTGTTAGGCAAAGCAGAAGAGGAGTTTAAGGCATTCATAGAAAAATCAGGGATACCTACCGCGTGGACTATACTTGGCATGAGCGCTATCCCTACAGACCATCCGCTTGGAGTGGGTATGGTAGGCATGCACGGTAATTACGGGCCTAACAAACTGACAAATGAGTGCGATGTGCTCATTGCGATAGGTATGCGTTTTGACGACCGTGTTACTGGCCGACTTGATATGTATGCCACACAGGCTAAGATTATTCACCTTGATATAGACCCGGCCGAAATAGATAAAAACGTAAAGGCTGATGTGCCGGTGTGGGGCGATTGTAAAGAAACACTTCCGCTGCTTACTGCCCTTGTAGAGAAAAAACTGCATGGCGCATGGCACCGCAAGTTTACCGATTGTGCAAAACAGGAACAGGAAAAGGTCATTCAGAATGAACTGCACCCTACCGATGAGGTACTTACAATGGGCGAGGTTATTCGTAATCTTAACGAACTTACCGGTGGCAATGCCATTGTTGTAACCGATGTAGGCCAGCACCAGATGGTTGCCTGCCGTTATGCCGAATATGGGCATACCCGCAGCAATATTACCAGCGGTGGCCTTGGTACTATGGGGTTTGCCTTACCGGCTGCTATTGGTGCCGCGTATGGTGACCCAAGCCGCACAACTGTTGCCATTATAGGCGACGGTGGCATCCAGATGACCATTCAGGAGTTGGGAACTATTATGCAGTTTAAGCCTAATGTAAAGATAATGATACTTAACAACTGCTTTTTGGGGATGGTGCGCCAGTGGCAGCAGCTGTTCCATGAAAAGAGGTATTCGTTTGTAAATATAGAAAGCCCCGATTTTGTTATGGTAGCTAAAGGCTACGGTATACCGGGCAACAGCGTTTCGCAGCGTGAAGATTTGCGTCATGCAATGAAGACCATGCTAAACCATGATGGCAGCTACCTGCTGGAAGTTATGGTGGGCAAAGAAAATAATGTATTCCCTATGGTTCCGCAGGGTAAGAGTGTAAGTGATATAGTACTGAGCAGGGAGGAAATATAAGATAGTCGAAAGTTGTAAAGTCATAAAGTTTAAAGCTAAAACAACTTTGAAATTTAAGAAAAATGAAAAAGGAATTCACCATAACCGTATATACAGAGAACCATGTGGGGCTGTTAACCCGCATTGCAATTATTTTTTCGAGGCGTAAAATTAACCTGGAAAGTGTTAATGTAGGCCCGAGCGAGGTAGAGGGCATTAGCCGTTTTACCCTTGTTATAAACGAAGCTGAAGAGGTGGTGCAAAAAGTGGCCCGCCAGATAGAGAAACAGGTTGAGGTACTTAAAGTGTTTTTTAATACCGACGAAGAAATTGTATGGCAGGAAATGGCTATGTATAAAGTACCTACTAAGGTTATTGCCGAACAGGTTAAAGTAGAAAGGCTTTTACGCCAGTATGGTGCCAATACGGTTGTAATAAGAAATGATTACACGGTATTTGAAACCACAGGGCATAAGGAAGAAATTGATGCCCTGGCCGAAGCGCTGCAACCATGGGGACTTATAGAATTTGTGCGCAGTGCACGTATTGCCATCATTAAGGCAAGCGAAGGAATGCATAATGCTGTCCTTGAATTTGAAGCTGCAGAGCCAAGCGAACCCGCAGCAGAGAATGAGTTCCTTGATAAAAGGGATGGTGTTTTTACAATGTAAGTTTTTAAAGTTAAAAAGTTGAAAGTTCATAAAGTTAGCGCGACACACCCTTAACCGCTCTCAAGAGGGGATTCTCAAACCATTAACAATTATGTTCTTAACAGCAGAGTGTAGCTGGTTCCTCTCTTGCGAGGGGTTAGGGGTGTGTTAGCAAAGAAAATTAAAAAGTCTGTTAGGCTAATGCCTTAAGGTAAAACATATCAATAAAAAATTAAACAAACAAAGATGGCAAAATTAAATTTTGGAGGAGTAGAAGAAAACGTGGTAACCCGCGACGAATATCCGTTACAAAAAGCACAGGAAACACTTAAAGATGAGGTTGTAGCCGTTATAGGCTACGGTGTACAGGGTCCGGGCCAGGCACTAAACCTTAAAGATAATGGCATTGCTGTAATAGTGGGCCAACGTAAAAATTCTAAATCGTGGGATAAGGCTGTTGCCGATGGCTTTGTACCGGGCGAAACCCTTTTTGAAATTGAAGAAGCCCTGCAAAAAGGCTCTATTATATGTTACCTGCTTAGCGATGCCGCACAAATAGAATACTGGCCTTTGGTTAAAGAAAATCTTACTGCCGGTAAAGCATTATATTTTTCACATGGGTTTGGTATTACGTTTAACGGGCAAACCGGAATTGTGCCTCCAGAAAATGTAGATGTATTTTTAGTGGCACCAAAAGGATCGGGTACTTCATTGCGCCGTATGTTCCTTCAAAACCGCGGTCTGAACAGCAGCTATGCTATATTTCAGGATGCGACAGGCAAGGCATTTGACAGGGTTGTATCGTTAGGTATCGCCATTGGCAGCGGGTATTTATTTGAAACTGATTTCCAGAAAGAAGTGTATAGCGACCTTACGGGCGAACGCGGTACACTAATGGGTGCTATACAGGGAATTTTTGCTGCGCAATACGATGTACTTCGTAAAAGAGGCCATAGTCCAAGTGAGGCATTTAACGAAACGGTAGAAGAGCTTACGCAGTCGCTTATGCCATTGGTGTCTGAAAACGGCATGGACTGGATGTATGCTAACTGCAGTACTACGGCACAACGTGGTGCACTTGACTGGTGGAAACGTTTCCGCGATGCTACCGCGCCTTTATTTGAAGAATTATATGACAGTGTTGCCACCGGTAAAGAGGCAGGTTATTCTATTGAAAGCAATAGCAAAGAAGATTACCGCGTAGGCCTTGAGGCTGAATTGGCAGAGCTTCGCGACAGCGAAATGTGGCAGGCGGGCAAAACGGTTCGTAGCCTTAGGCCGGAAAATAATTAGGCATACTGCGCCACAATTTATTTCAAATTGCAACGCCATAATAACCTGCAAGGTCTTTAAGACCTTGTAGGTTTACTTATTAACAACCTATTTTTATAATAAATGGGTTAAATACTAATACCTACAAGTTTTTAAAAACCTTGCAGGAGATATCATTACCATGAATACCCAACCTATTACTTATTTCCCTGCTATTGAAGATGTAAAACGTGCCGCCGAGAGGCTTAAGCATGTAGTGCACAAAACACAGCTTTCGCCTAACCGCACAGCCTCTGAAATGTATGGGGCGAATATACTTTTTAAGCGGGAAGACCTGCAGCAGGTGCGCTCGTATAAAATTCGCGGGGCATACAACAAGATGGCAACCCTTAGCGAAGCCGAACGCACACAGGGTGTGGTTTGTGCCAGTGCAGGTAACCATGCACAGGGTGTGGCACTTGCCTGTAATAAAATGCAGGTAAACGGGACCATATTTATGCCTACGCCCACACCGGGACAAAAACTGGACCAGGTGGCCATGTTTGGCGGCGAATATGCCCGTGTAGTTTTAGCAGGCGACACCTTCGATGAAGCTAAAGAGGCGGCATTGCTGTATTGCGAAGAGCAGGGAGCTGTATTTATTCACCCGTTTGATGACCCGCATATTATAGAGGGCCAGGCTACTATAGGCCTCGAAATACTGGAGCAAATGCAACAGCCCATAGACTATATTTTTGTACCTGTAGGTGGTGGTGGCCTTGCTGCCGGATTAAGCAGCGTGTTCAGGTTATTGTCGCCACACACTAAAATTATAGGGGTAGAACCCACGGGTGCTCCCAGTATGAAACAGGCACTCGAAAAAGGCGAGCCGGTGCATTTAGACCGCATCAACAAGTTCGTAGATGGCGCCGCAGTGCAAAAGGTAGGCAGTTATACCTTTGATATCTGTAAAGAAACATTAAGCGATATGCTACTGGTAGACGAAGGCAGGATATGCCAGGTTATCCTTTCACTTTACAACAAAGATGCTATTGTTATAGAGCCTGCAGGGGCACTATCGGTGGGGGCATTGGCACAGTATGCCGATAAGATTAAAGGTAAAAATGTAGTGTGCATTATAAGCGGGAGTAATAACGACATTACCCGCATGGAAGAGATTAAAGAAGGCGCATTGCTGTATGCCGGACTTAAGCATTACTTCCTGGTAAAATTTCCGCAAAGGCCGGGGGCATTGCGCGAGTTTGTAATGAACGTGTTAGGCCCTACAGATGATATCTCCCACTTTGAATATACCAAGAAGAACAGTAAAGAAAAAGGTACTGCTGTAGTGGGTATTGAGCTGCGGGAAGCAGCCGATTATGATGTTCTTTTAGCCAATATGAAAACCTTGGGCTTTTATGTAGATTACCTTAATGACAAACCGCATTTACTGAATTTATTAGTGTAATTAATTTCCGTTGCCTTCTTCCTGCTTTGGTGTTGACCCTTTTATTTGTATCCTTATATACCTAAAATTATAACGTGTTGCCGTTCGTTCCTTTTCTTATGCATTGTGGCTATCAATAGTTATAGTGGGTACTACAGCGGTATAAAAATAATTGTCGTTACCCCAAAAGCCTTTGCCAACCGGCGACCAGTTGGCATACTCTTTATAAGTGCCTGTGTTGGGCTTGAGTGTTTCCTTCCATTGGTAATAGGAAAGTATTGTAGGGTTATTACTAAATAGCTGGCCTAAATCCATAACATATTTATAGTCTTTTGAAAAAACGGGAACATTGGTAAACGTTGCAATTTCTTTGCCCGTGCGTTTATCAATAAGTTCATAACTGTATTCTTCGCAGGCAGAACACATAAATTCTAACAAAGAGGCATTCAATTTCTGGTAATCGCCCATATATGTATAAATATTTGGTTGATTACCTTCGCCCAAACCATCCATAAATTTTTTGCCGCCTATAATAATAGTATTACCCCGTTTTTTTATTGTTTTATCTATTGCAAGATAATTGGGAACAGCGGTTCTTTTTGCGTTAAAAAAATCTTTTTCAGATATCGGCGTGACTATGACATCAGGGTAATCATCACTATTAAAAGAATTTTCATAATCGTCTGCATAACTTTTACCACAATTCTCTTCAAAATTTATATGTTCATCACGCCATTGATCATTATAAATATAACGCTCATTGAGGTCGTAATTGCTAAGCGGAATATCGGTTTCAATGCCAATGTTCTTTTTGCTGATATAAAAAAACTCATTATTATTCTCGTTAAAAGCAACCATCACAAGGCTGTCAGTTTCGTTTATAACAGGAAGCATTGTTTTAAAATTAAAACAAAAACCGGCGTAATCCATTTCTTTAGTAAATACTTTCGCTCCATTTCGGTTAATTATATAGCCATTATATAATACCTCTTCACCATTTATTTTGTAGGCAGGAGCTTGTGGTGTATACTTTGCATTCTGGGCAAATAAAAATGAAGGTATTACTGCCAGCAGTAATATAGCAAGTACGGCTTTCATAAAGAGTTAAATATGAAAGTGAAAGTACAAAATACATAGTAATGAAATACAATGTTAATCAAAGATTCCATCCATGCCCTTATAAACAAACGATGTATTTGCCGAATCTCGTTCTACTTCAAGCTTAAGGTTTTTAAATTCAGAGCCGCTGTATCCTTGTCCTTTAGACTCGTAGAGTTCTTTAAGTTTATCGTCCCATTCGCGAACGGTAACAACGGCAATAGCATCAACTGCCCCTTCAATATTTACATAAAGGTAATCGGTACCGTCTTTCTCAACGTAATGGTCAAAATAGTATTCCAGTTTGGTTGGGTTTGCTTTCTCCAGGAGTGAAGCCAGTTCCTCTTTATAAGCTTTTGTTTCCGGTGCATTATTTAGACGGACTATATTTGGGATTTTCTCTTCGGTTTTTCCACAGCCTACGGTTAAGGTAATTGCGGCAAGAGTTAAAAATTTTGTAAGGTTTGACATGCGGTTGGTTTTAATACAACAACGTAGCGTTACTTAAGATGTTGTGTTTTCATTTTACCGATAAATAAATATCCACAACAGCATTTTCCCAGTCGGCACTAAGTTCATTGTAAACTTCAAAGTCAAAACCATACGCTCGGTCTATATTCGATTTCCATATATCCTGCCATGCATTGGCAACGCAGTCGGGCATTTTACCTTTAGCAGTAATTACCGTATAGTTTTGGTTTGGGATATTGATACTGTCCAAACCTTTAGGAGTTTCTGCATCAGGATCGACTTTACAGCCTAAAAAGAAAGAATAAGGTTGTGTATGGTCGCCATCATACTCAAAATACACAGCATAAATATCGGTAGATAGTTTATCGGTAATTTTATCGGCAATAGCCTCGCCCATAAATTGTTGCCACAGGCTGCCGCAGTCTATCGCTGCCCGCCCGTTAGCATTAAAGGTTTTTTTGTCAAGTTTAATGCCGGTAAGTTTAAAGTTTTCTTTTTGTATCATTATTATAGTGTTAGGCAATCAAATATATAATCTATATATCGAAACATTCTTTTTTATCAATCATATTGTAAGTATGGGTTTGTAAATATTTATCGGGTAAAAGCTCCGAATAATTATCCTGAAAAATATAAAATACCACATCTTATCAACGTATCGGTATATTAACTTTGCATTGCATAAGAATTCCGTAAATTGCACATAATCGTTGGGTTATTAGGTGTTTATTGTATACATTGCATATGATAGCTATAAAGTCGGCTATCCATAAAACACCACAAAACCATTTATGAAAAAAATCACTTATTCTGTCTTAATTACATTATCATTATTGGCATCCTGTAGTTCATCTGACGAGAAAGAAGTAATCGGCGATGAATTTGCTGCTACTCCGGTTTCAGGAGTCGTTTACGGACAAAACTTTACTGTAGGCGGAGGGAAATCTCAGTCTGTTACTCTTAACGGCGTAGAGAGCCTGTACATTTACCTCACCCCCGGAGTGATAAATTGCAATAGTGTGCAGCTTGACCCTATATCCATTACAGTGCCCGCAGCAACAGGAACATTTACTACCGGTTTTACAGTTGTATTTAAAAACCCTGCAAACGACAATTTTGAAGGGGCAACCGATAAAAAAATAGAAATACTATCCATTAGCGAAACTTCTGTAAAAGGCAGGATTAAAGCAAGTGGATTTCATGATGACGAGCAGAACATAAACGGAACGTTTGAAGTTCCGTACTGCCCACTATAGTTCTTATACGTATTAAAGCCAAAAAAAACCGCCAATAGGCGGTCTTCATTAATATCTTCTCATTTGTGTTTGAGGGCCTTTCTTTAACTGTGCCTTCATCATGGTTATCTGTTCTTTCAGCATTCCCTGCTTATCGAGTTTCTTAGCGTCTATAAGAAGTTTCTCTGCTTCTATCTTACGGTTCTTGCTCATTGCTATACCGGCAAGGTTAAGTTTTGCCATAGCCATATCCTGGTCCATGTTAAGGCCAAGCTCCACCGCTTTTTTCAGGTATTTTTCGGCCTGGGTAAGGTTGGTTTGCGATAACATAATACCTTTAAGATAGTTGTAATACCCTTCCTGTTTAGGTACAAGGGCAGTATGCGGGTCTTTTATTTTGTCGAGGTATTTATTAGCACCATCAAAATCCTGTTTGCGTAGTTTTAAAAACGCAAGGAGTATCATTTCGTTTTTAAAGTAGAGGAATACAAAAATACCCGACAGCAGTAAAAGGAATATACCATTGCCTATGTTGCCTTCTGTAAACTGCCAAACGGCTACTAATACTATTACAGCTGTTAAAACCAGCTTCAGATTTTTATTAAACATAATTATGTATAAATTTGCGGTGCAAAGGTAGTAAAATTAAAGAATGCGTTTAAATAAAATATTTTTTATAAAACTACTTGTCAGAAAAAAAAAGCTTTGTATATTTGCACTCGGTTTTAGGGTAGCGATGTCGTAAAGCTGTAAAGATAAGATATTTCAACAAGATTTAAAGATACAAAGCAATGAGCAAGAGAACGTTTCAACCATCAAAGAGAAAAAGAAGAAATAAGCACGGTTTTATGGACAGGATGGCTTCTGCCAACGGAAGAAAAGTACTTGCTCGCAGAAGGGCTAAGGGAAGACATAAACTAACTGTTTCAAGCGAACCTCGCCACAAGAAATAATGTTTGAAAAAACATATATAAAGAAAGGTGTTACTTATTTTTAGTAACGCCTTTTTTTATACCTCGGTCTTAAAAAATCCCTGTTATATTATTTTCAGACCTCACCGCCAACCCCTCTCCAAATGAGAGGGGAGCCAAAACCTAAAACTTCTATTTTTAAGTGAATAAATATCTACTTAAAAGATGACGTGTGAGTGAAGTTTCTCCCTCTCCTTCGGAGAGGGTTGGGGTGAGGTTTGAAGCTGAGATATCAGGAGTCGAAAAAAATATCGTAAATTTGCATACCCTTAAGCGGGTACATAATAAACACAACTACAACACATACAATGCCTAAAGACACTTCCATCAAATCTGTTTTAATTATCGGTTCGGGCCCCATCGTTATTGGCCAGGCCTGCGAATTTGATTATGCCGGCTCTCAGGCCGCACGATCTATAAGGGAAGAGGGGATAGAAGTTATCCTTATCAACTCTAATCCGGCTACCATTATGACCGACCCTTCTATGGCCGATCATGTATACCTGAAACCGCTTACCACAAAATCGATAGTAGAAATACTTAAAGCACACCCTAATATAGATGCTGTTCTCCCTACTATGGGCGGGCAAACAGCTCTTAACCTTTGCCTTGAGGCAGAAGAAAAAGGGATATGGGCAGATTTTAACGTGCGCCTTATTGGGGTAGACGTTAATGCCATAAACATTACCGAAGACAGGGAGCAGTTTAAACAACTCCTTGAAAGGATAGGCATACCTGCTGCGCCTGCTAAAACGGCTAACTCGTTCCTTAAGGGTAAAGAGATAGCGCAGGAGTTTGGTTTTCCGCTGGTTATACGCCCGTCGTTTACGCTGGGTGGTACAGGGGCTGCTTTTGTACACAGAAAAGAAGACTTTGACAACCTGCTTACCTATGGCCTTGAAATGTCTCCCATTCATGAGGTGCTTATAGATAAGGCACTTTTAGGATGGAAAGAATATGAGCTTGAATTGCTTCGCGATAAAAATGATAACGTAGTTATTATTTGTTCGATAGAAAATATGGACCCTATGGGCATCCACACAGGCGATAGTATTACGGTGGCCCCTGCCATGACACTAAGTGATGTTACTTTCCAGAAAATGAGGGATATGGCTATCCTGATGATGCGAAGCATAGGCAATTTTGCCGGTGGCTGTAATGTACAATTTGCGGTAAGCCCGGATGAGAAAGAAGATATTGTTGCCATAGAGATTAACCCAAGGGTATCGCGCTCATCGGCACTGGCATCTAAAGCTACGGGATATCCTATTGCTAAGATAGCCTCTAAACTGGCGTTAGGTTACAACCTTGACGAACTACAAAACCAAATTACTAAGTCAACTTCGGCATTATTTGAGCCAACACTTGACTATGTTATCGTAAAGATACCACGCTGGAACTTTGACAAATTTGAAGGTGCCGACCGTACGTTAGGCCTCCAGATGAAATCGGTAGGCGAGGTTATGGGTATAGGCCGCTCGTTTCAGGAGGCGTTGCACAAAGCCACACAATCGCTCGAAATTAAGCGTAACGGGCTTGGCGCCGATGGTAAAGGCTATACCAACTATGAGCAGATTATTGATAAACTTACCCACGCAAGCTGGGATAGGGTGTTTGTTATTTATGATGCCATACAAATGGGCATACCTCTTAGCCGCATACACGAAATTACCAAGATAGACATGTGGTTCCTTAAGCAATATGAGGAATTGTACAGCCTTGAAAAAGAGGTGTCTAAATTTAAAATAGATACATTACCTAAAGAATTGCTTCTTGAAGCAAAACAAAAAGGTTTCGCCGACAGGCAGCTTGCCCACATGATGGGCAGCCTTGAGAGCGAAGTGTATAACAAGCGCGAAGAAATGGGCGTGAAGCGTGTTTACAAACTGGTAGATACCTGCGCAGCCGAATTTGAAGCGAAAACACCATACTACTACTCTACGTTTGAAGCTGAAATTCAGCGTGCCGATGGTACCCGTTACGTTCATAATGAGAGTATTGTTAGTGACAGAAAAAAAGTTGTAGTATTAGGATCTGGCCCTAACCGTATAGGCCAGGGTATTGAGTTTGACTACTCTTGCGTGCATGGTGTACTTGCCGCTGCAGAGTGTGGTTATGAAACTATAATGATAAACTGTAACCCGGAAACGGTATCGACAGATTTTGATACGGCTGATAAGCTGTACTTTGAGCCGGTATTCTGGGAGCATATATATGATATCATCCGCCATGAAAAACCCGAAGGTGTTATTGTACAGCTTGGTGGGCAAACTGCACTTAAGCTTGCCGAGAAACTGGACAGGTATGGTATTAAAATATTAGGTACCAGCTTTGATGCGCTTGACCTTGCTGAAGACAGGGGCCGTTTCTCTGACCTGCTTACTGAGCTTAACATCCCGTTCCCGCAATTTGGTATCGCCGAAAGCGCTGAAGAAGCTACAAAGCTTGCAGAAACTTTAGACTTTCCGCTACTGGTACGTCCAAGCTATGTATTGGGCGGGCAGGGCATGAAGATTGTAATTAACAAACAGGAACTTGAAGACCACGTTATCGATTTGCTAAAAAGCATACCGGGCAACAAGTTGCTTCTTGACCATTACCTTGATGGTGCCATTGAAGCTGAAGCAGATGCAATATGCGATGGCGAAGATGTTTACATTATAGGTATCATGGAGCATATAGAACCATGTGGTGTACACAGTGGCGATAGTAATGCTACATTACCACCCTTTAACCTGGGTGAGTTTGTAATGCAGCAAATAAAAGACCATACCAAAAGGATAGCACTGGCGCTTAAAACGGTAGGGCTTATAAACATACAGTTTGCCATTAAAGACGATGTGGTTTACATTATAGAGGCTAACCCAAGGGCATCGCGCACGGTTCCGTTTATTGCCAAGGCATACGGCGAGCCTTATGTAAATTATGCCACTAAGGTAATGCTTGGCGCTAAAAAGGTAAAAGACTTTACCTTTAACCCACAGTTAAAAGGCTTTGCAATTAAACAACCGGTGTTCTCTTTTAGTAAATTCCCGGGTGTAAACAAACAGCTTGGTCCTGAAATGAAATCTACGGGAGAGAGTATACTCTTTATAGACGACCTTAAGGACGACCAGTTTTACGAACTATATTCACGCCGTAAAATGTATCTTACAAAGTAAATGTAGAGTCGTTGTATTGCAACGGCTAACGTATATATATATCATGAAAGCCTCACGCAAGTGGGGCTTTCTGCATATAAATATATATTTGCCGAAGGCAGAAGGATGCAAAGCTTTGTTCTTCCCAGGATTGTCATCTATGCAAAGTGGTTTACTTAGCTTCGTATCCTTTGTGAATGACTTTGTGCTCTTGGTGGTAAAAAAAATGAAGTATCTATAAACTGATATGTTAATAATTGGTTTAACATTATTGTAGAATTCCTGTTTATATAAAATCTATCTGTGAGACGCAAAGCATTTCGTTTTCTACCGGGAAATCCTGTCAATAACCTTATCGAGTCTCCTTTTATTGTATTGCTGCACTAATGGAGGATATACATGAAATATAATATTGCAAATAAGGATAGGGATTATTGCATCTTCATAATAACGTCTTTCGTGCATTACAATCACTGCTATAAATGTACATAGTAAAGCAACAAGGTGGCCAATTTCGGCAGTTGTCATTTCGCTTCTTAAGGCAATCAGTTTTGCTTTATCGGGGCGGCCTGCTATTTTCAGGGTTGGGTTTAAATCCTTCCAAAAGGATTTAACCAATACTTTTTTAAAAAGTATAACGCCCAGATAACGGTTGGCAGCCTCGCTTTTTATAAAATTAAGGTTTGATATTTTTGAGTAAAATGGCCTGCTCTTTATCGCATGGTTAACCGACAGCCCAATTATAGAGGCTAAACGTAAACGATATGGCGAAAATATAAGTTGTAAGCATGTGTATTTATTTGAAGCTATCAAAACACAAAATCCCCAAATTTGGGGATTTTAGTTTGCAGATGCAAAGCATTGTGTATGTATAAAATTACTTAAGATACTTTGCAAAGAACCCTATCATGCACTGGTATAATTCAATTTGGTTTTCTTCGTGCCCAAAACCATGCCCTTCATTGTACTTAACCATATAAGGCGTAGCAACACCCTTAGCTCTTAGTTTAGATACTATCTGGTCGCTCTCATCTATATTAACCCTTGGGTCGTTAGCGCCCTGGGCAACAAATAGTGGTTTGGTAATTTTGTCAATATTAAGAGCAGGAGATACCTCGGTCATAATTTTTTGGTCGGCGGCACTGTTTTCATCATACCACTGCTCATACACCTGCGGCAGAAATGGTTTCCAGTAGGCCGGGAACGATTTAAAAAAGGTAAACAGGTTAGATACTCCTACATAATCAATTCCGCATTTATAAAGATCGGGTGTTTTTACAAGGCTGCCCAGGGTTGCAAGGCCACCATAGCTTCCGCCATAAATCGCCACTTTGCTGCCATCAATAAAATCGAGTGTTTTGGCGTAAGCCACACCATCTTCCAGGTCTTCCAGCATTTTGCGGCCTATCTGTTTGTTACCGGCAACAAAAAACTTCTTGCCGTACCCGCCAGATCCGCGGTAATCTATTTGTATCGTAGCATAGCCACGGCTTGCAAACAGTTGTGTTTCGGGGTTAAAGCCCCAGTTGTCCCTAACGCCATAGGGGCCACCGTGCGGGTTAACTATCAGCGGCACTTTTTTAGATTTAGACGCCTCCTTGGGTATCGTTAGGTAACCGTAAATGGTAAGACCGTCGCGCGACATGAATTTAATAGGGCGCATCTCGGCCATATCGGCCTCCTTAAGCTGTGGCGCCAGGTTCATGATCTCCTTAAAAGTATCCTTAGCAATATCATATAAATAGTATGATCCATAAAGCCTGTCGCTGGTAACATACACAAGGCACTTGTCTTCATTATCTGTAACTCCGGTTATACTAAACTCTTTATCGCCAAACTGCTTTTTCATTTTGGCATCAATCTTTTTATATGTGGCACTTACCGGAATAATATGTTCTTTCTCGCCGCTGTAGTAATAATAATCTATCTCATAGCCACGTTTGCGTGATGTTACTAAGCCGCTAACATCAAACGTTGGGTTGCTGTATACCTTTTTAATAGTTTTTTTTAAGGCAAGGTCATACAGTATAATTTCTCTCGTGTTACTTTCTATATTGGTAACTACAAATGCATCGTTAGGGTTAGGAGTAGTATAGTCAAAGGCAATGATAGAGAAATCATCCTTCCATGTAGTTTGTATCACTTTTTCAAATGGTTTATCGTTGCCGGCCCTGTAGTACAAGGCGTTCTCTGTACCATTTTGCTGCTGCGTATACGCTTTCAGGTTACCGTCTTTATCAAAATCAAAACCGCCTATAGGATTAGAAATGTCTTTATTTTCAAAAAGTTTTATAGTTTCGCCGGTTTTAATATTAATTTTAAAAGGCTCAAATACCTGTGGGTTCTCCTTATTCATTTCAACAATCATGTAATCGGGCTGCTCCTTAAGCATTTTACTAATGCTTGCCTTAACGCCATCATAAGGGGTAAGGTCTTTCTTGTTACTGCCATCCAGGTCTACCGCATAAATATGAAAATTCTCGTCGCCGCCCTTATCCTGCATGTATATCAATCGGTTATTTCCTGCCCAGTTATAGCCACGAATAAGCTCATCCTTTTCTTCAATAATGCGCTTTACCTCGTTAGTAGTTGTATTTTTTACATACACATGGCTTTTACCATTAGCTTCTCGTTCCTTGTAAGAAAGGTATTGCCCGTTAGGCGAAAACTGAAACGAAAACTGGGACGGCTTTTTAAAGTAATCGGCAACGGTATATTTGTAGGTACCTTTTTCTGCTGCTGCCAGTTTTAATAATTCTTCTTTAGATGAGGCTAATGAAGGATTGCCCGGCTGTTTTGGTTTGGTATCCTGTGCACCGGCGATACTGATCACGGTACAGGCAAGGATGGTGGCAACTTTGTTTTTCATTGATTTTTTTGATTGATGATTAGATTATTAATAAATGAATTACATCAAATATAATAATTAAAATCTTACAGCATTAATGTGGCTCAACTATAAGTCGGTAGTTTTAAGAAAATGTTACAGGCTGATGATAATTATCTTAAGTTGGTTTATTAATAGCAGCGCCAAATTTTGGAATGAATAGTTTCGCCTTTATCATTACATTTGACTACAATTTTGAACCAAATGGACATCCTGAAGAAAAAGGTAAATACCCACGCTAAAACTATAGACACTTCCGGTTTTGGAACCAATCCTTCAAGTTATGGCGGGCGATTTATCAATAAAGACGGGTCGGCTAATATAGAAAAGCGCGGCCTCACTTTCTTTAGCCGGATAAGCTGGTACCATACCATGATCAACATGTCAGCCTGGAAGTTTTTGGGCTTGCTTGTGGCATTTTATATGGTTGTAAATTTTGTTTTTGCGATGCTGTATTATGCCATTGGTATAGAGTATCTTGATGGTATAGACCCTACGGGCAGTGAGTGGCTAAAATTTGGCAAGGCCTATTTTTTTAGTGCGCAAACATTTACTACAGTAGGTTATGGGCATATAAGCCCAAGCGGATTTTTAACCAGTGCACTCTCTGCAGCCGAGGCATTAACCGGGCTGCTAAGTTTTGCTATTGCCACAGGTTTATTTTACGGCCGTTTTAGCAGGCCAAAGGCATTTGTTAAGTTTTCGCACCATGCCTTAATCACGCCCTATCGTGGCGGTATGGCTTTAATGATACGGTTGGCACCATTTAAAAACACCAAGCTTTTAGACGCAGAAGCCCGTACTACTCTCGCTATGACGGTTACGGGAGAGGATGGTATACCTGTAAATAAATTTTATATGCTTCCGCTTGAAATAGAAAGGATTACTGCATTGTCTTTAAGCTGGACACTCGTACACCCCATTACAGAACATAGCCCTTTTTATGGTTTTACTAAAGAAGATTTTGCTGCCGCTGAAGGAGAAGTTATTGTGTATATAAAAGCTTTTGATGATTTGTTTAGCAATACTGTAGCCATAAGTACATCCTACACATTTGATGAGATTATTTATGGAGCTAAATTTGAAATGATGTACTCTGAAAATATGGACAATACTAAAACGATCTTATACCTTGATAAACTTAATACTTATAAAAGTGTCGAGGTGGAATAAAATCGTATACTAAGTGAAAGCTTGCATATTCTAAGTTGAAACATGTCTATACTAAACAGTTAGGGATTACCGATTTTAATTGTTGTTAATTTGTTTAGACAAATTATACACGTAAACAATACAACAAATGAAATCAAAATTACTTTCTTTAATGTTCCTTTTCGGAGCCTTTACCATGAACGCACAGGAAACCATCATGATCAACTGGTTTTTTAATGTTCCCACTGCTCAGGCAAGTATAACCGTTAACCAGGGTGATACTGTAATGTGGATGCTTACCGACAGTATGCCCCATACGGTGGAAACATCTACGGGAGCAGTAGAATCCTTTAGCAGTGGTAACCTTCCCGCAAGATCTTCATACTCGCATACCTTTAATACGGTAGGGACGGTACCTTATATTTGTGCTTACCACAGCAACATGAGGGGCACAATAACAGTATCTGCCGTTGCAGGTGTTAAAGATGTAAAAGCTACCAAAATTACATTTTCTCCTAACCCGGTAAACGATATACTTACCATAAACGCTAAAGATATTATAGACCAGGTAAGTGTTAATGATCTTACAGGCAGACAGGTTTTAAGCAGTATGGCAAGCACCCCTGTAGTTAAACTATATATGGATAACTACCCTGCAGGAACTTATGTGGTTAAAGTAACATCGGGTGGGAAGACAGAAAGTATGCAGGTTATAAAACAATAATTTTACGCTTCTTTACAAACAGGTGTTTTACAACGAAGGCTCCGCATTTGCGGGGCTTTTTTTTCTGGTTTTTTTCACAAATGAAGGAGGAATTGTTTGTATTAATCGATGTAATTTTGCTCACTTAATATTTACAACAAACACTTACAACACTCTTAATTTTTAAAAATGCTATGAAAGCAAAACTATTTTTTATGCTTCTTTTGGGAGCAGTTTCTTTAACTAATGCACAGGAACACACAATTACATGGGCATCAAATATACCACAGGATCAGTTTAGTATAACAGTAGAGGTTGGTGAAACTGTTACATGGGTTTGTTCAGACTTTTTTCCGCACTCTATAGTTAGTACCGGCGGTGCCGAAACTTTTAACAGCGGCCCATTATATATGAACAGTTTCAGCCATCAGTTTGAAAATGTAGGGGCGACAACTTATTGGGATGGTACATTTAGAACGCAAATGCAAGGCACGATTACGGTTACAGCCGTAGCGGGTGTAAAAGATGTTACGAATACTACATTTAGTATGTACCCTAATCCGGCCACTGATTTTGTCATGCTAAAAAGCAACAATGTTATTGATGCTATCACGATTTATGATATGACGGGCAGGCAATTGTTTACGGCAAAGGCAGGTGCAAATTTAGTAAATGTAGCTATGGCCACTTATCCTGCCGGAACGTATATGGTTAAGGCTAATGCCGGTAAGGCTGTTAAAACAATGGCTGTAATAAAGCAATGATGCTTAATGTAAAAAAATCAGGATACTCTACTAAAAAAGCCGCTCTGTAGTGGAGCGGCTTTGTTGAATTATTTAGTTATGGTCTGGGTTCTGTCCGGGCCTACAGATACCACTTTGATAGGCAATTCAAGTTGTTCTTCAATAAAGGCAATGTACTCCTTAAACTCAACCGGAAGCTCGTCAAAATTCTTAATTCCGGTAAGATCTGCTGCCCAGCCTTTTTTCTCAACAAAAATAGGCTCTACATTTTCAGGCTCAATGTTATAAGGGAAATAATCCGTTTCAACACCTTTGTATTTGTAGGCAGTACATACTTTAAGGGTTTCAAAGCCCGAAAGCACATCGCCCTTCATCATGTATAATTGCGTAACGCCGTTTACCTGTACTGCATATTTAAGAGCCACAAGATCTAACCAGCCACAACGCCTTGCACGGCCTGTAACAGAGCCAAACTCGTTACCCACACGTGCCATAGTAGCACCATCTTCATCAAACAATTCAGTAGGGAAGGGGCCACTGCCTACACGTGTAGTATATGCTTTAAATATCCCGAACACATCTTTTACCTTGTTAGGGGCAATACCCAGGCCGGTACATGCACCTGCCGCAGTAGTATTAGATGATGTTACGAACGGATAGGTTCCAAAATCGATATCAAGAAGCGATCCCTGTGCACCTTCGGCAAGAATGGTCTTTCCTGCTTTCATGGCTTTGTTAAGGTATTCTTCGCTATCTATAAAAGTAAGTGTTTTAAGTACTTCTACCGCTGCAAAAAACTCAGCCTCAAGTTCTTCAAGGTCATACTGCAGGTCTACATCATAAAACGCTATCATGGCCTGGTGCTTATCTGCAAGGGCACGGTAGTGGTCTTTAAAGTTATCAAGCTCTATATCGCCTACACGGATGCCGTTCCTGCCGGTTTTATCCATATACGTAGGGCCAATGCCTTTAAGGGTAGAGCCTATTTTTGCTTTACCTTTAGACGCTTCACTGGCAGCATCAAGCAGGCGGTGGGTAGGTAATATAAGGTGCGCTTTGCGAGAAATAAGAAGGCGCGATTTAATATCGATGTTAAATTTCTCCAGGCCTTCCAGTTCTTTCTGAAAAACTACCGGGTCCATAACAACGCCATTACCTATAATGTTAATCGAATTTTTATGGAAAATACCCGATGGTATCGTTCTAAGCACGTGTTTTATGCCATCAAATTCTAACGTGTGGCCGGCATTAGGGCCGCCCTGAAAACGGGCTATAATATCATATCCTGAAGTAAGTACGTCAACAATTTTTCCTTTGCCTTCGTCGCCCCACTGTAATCCGAGCAGTAAATCTACGGTCATTCCTTATTAGTTAGTTGTTTATGTTGTAATTATTGTTCGTTAGTATCCTTAAAAACAAAAACCAATCCTTATGCAGGGTTGGTTTGCTTTTGCTGTTTATAGTCAGCCGCTATTAACTTTCGGCTTTTTCTACCTCGGCAGCAGGAGCAGGTATTGCTTTTTTGTTGCCGTAAAGGTATAAAGAATGGTTATGAATTTCAATACCAAAAATTTCTTCTATCGTTTTTTTGATGCTTTGTATCCTTGGGTCGCAAAACTCAATTACCTCGCCGGTATCGGTCATGATAATGTGGTCGTGTTGCTTGTCAAAATACGATTTTTCGTAGTGTGCCTGGTTTTGGCCAAACTGGTGCCTGCGCACAAGCCCGCAATCCAGCAGCAGCTCTATCGTGTTATACAGTGTGGCACGGCTTACACGGTAGTTCTTGTTCTTCATTTTAATATAAAGCGATTCTATATCAAAATGTTCAAGGCTGTTATATATTTCCTGGAGTATAGCATAGCGCTCAGGTGTTTTCCTATGCCCTTTGTCTTCAAGAAATTTTGTGAAGACATTTTTTACAATATCCTGGTTTTTATTATTTTCCATGGTTTATTAATCAATGTACAAAGATAAGCTAATTTTTTTTAAGTAAAAGATTAGTTGGTTAAAAGTCAATCACTCTATTTTTGATGACGTTTATATAGATTCTGCCATAACCCCCTTTTGTTCTGTAAGGTTAAAGTTCTTACTGTTATTTTAGTATCAGATTTATTATGATTTTTCTCGTGTTCAAATTGTTTATATGCAGGATTTATAAACCATAAGTCAAAGTCTCCAACAAAACCATAAGGGCTCTTGTTTTCAGTCGAATATTCTATATCACAATTTATTATGGCTACCTTTTCTATAAGATGTTGAACGGATTTATGTCTAATTGGTAAATACCACTTTATTACAGGTTGGTTATTCCACGACTGGTAATTGATTATTAAAATTTCTGCTTTCTCAAAATCTTTCCGGATTGGCTTGTCTACTTGATGAATTCTTGTTACAGCAATTAAAGAGTAGCCAAATTCAGTATCCTTTGTGGCTTCAAGAACTACCGCGCCGCCATAATAACCATCAGCTAATTTGAAAGTTAAACAGTCACCTTTGTCAAAGGGAGGCTGCCTGATTATTTTTTTTCTTCTCGCTTTTGCCTTATTTTTTTCTTTTTGTAAATCATTCAAAAACTTTTCAAGTACAATTTTACGCTTTCTAATATCTGCTTCGCTTGCATCAAGTTGTTTCCAAATATTAATATCTGCATCTAAAAAAATTATTTCTTTGACCTTATTAAAAAGCAAAGGATCAAGTTGCTTACATTCCCATTGACATTTTGCTAACGCAAACCAAAAATTATTACAATCGGTAGTGTCTTCAATGGTTTCTCTGTTGCTTGAAATCAATTTTTCAGAAATCTCAAATACATCTTTACCTTCACTATAAAGATTGAAAAATTCGCTATAAATATCTGCATAAGTATCGTTAGAAGATACGTCTACACCCCATGTTCCCATAAATAAACACTAACTATTATAAATCCTTGTTACCTTATCTATGCCGTCAATTTTCTTAATGGCTTCAATAAGCTTTTTAAGCAGGGCATTATTTTGCACCACTACGGTAAGCTGCCCGTTAAAAATACCGGCATCGCCGCTTAGCGATATGCTTTGTATATTAACATGCATGTTGTTACTAATAACCTTGGTAAGCTCGTTAGTAAGCCCCAATGAGTCCATACCCGTAATTTTAAGGGTAGCCTTAAATTCTTCCTGAGACGAGTCTATCCACTTTGCAGGCATAATGCGGTAGGCATAATTGCTCTGCAGCCTTATAGCATTTGGGCAGTCTTTTTTGTGGACTTTTATCCCCTCATTAATGGTTACGAACCCAAAAACATCGTCTCCCGGTATGGGGTTGCAGCAACTTGCAAGTTTATAGTCCAGCTTATCTTCGTTCTTGCCAAAAACAAGCAGGTCATAATTGCGGCTTATCTCCTCTTTCTGGATTTGTTCCTGCGGGAGGTTAGGCGTACGCTTAATTTTACCTTTAAAGAAATTCATAAAGGTATTGCTCTTAAGCGCAGCATAATCCTTTAGTTGCTGATTGTCTATAGAACCTACACCCACACGGTAAAACAGGTCGAGGCTGGTTTTTAGCTTTAGGTAACTTACCAGTTCGTTTATAGAGGTTTCATTAAGCGTAATTTTAAGATGGCGCAGCTTTCGGGTAAGAAGTTCCTTACCGTCTTCGGCAATTTTTTTAGTGTCCTCATTAAGAACATTCTTTATCTTGTTCTTGGCGCGCGATGTGGTAACATAATCCAGCCAGTGCTGGTTGGGCTTTTGGTTCTGGGAGGTTATAACCTCTACCTGGTCGCCACTGTTAAGCACATGGTTAAGAGGCACAAGCTTGCCGTTTACACGCGTACCACGTGTTCGGATGCCAATCTCTGAATGGATGCTGAAAGCAAAATCCAGCGACGTAGCCCCCTTGGGCAGCGATTTTATTTCGCCCTTTGGTGTAAATACATAAATCTCTTTAGCATAGAGGTTCAGTTTAAAATCCTCCACAAAGTCTACTGCATTACCCGACGAATTTTCCAGGGCTTCCTTAAGCAGGTTAAGCCAGGTTTCCAGCCCGTGCTCCTCTGTATTAGCGCCCTGTTTGTATTTGTAGTGGGCGGCATAACCCTTTTCGGCTACTTCGTCCATGCGTTCGCTGCGCACCTGTATCTCTACCCAGCGGCCTTTAGGCCCCATAACGGTAATGTGCAGCGCCTCATATCCTGTTGATTTAGGCGATGATATCCAGTCCCTTAGCCTGCTTGGGCTTGGGCGGTAATGATCGGTCACTATCGAATATATTTTCCAGGCGAGGAATTTTTCGTCGTGCTGGTTTTCAGATTTATAGATAATACGAAGGGCAAACTTATCGTACACTTCCTCAAAGCTTACGCCCTGTGCCAGCATTTTACGGCGAATGGAGTAAATAGACTTTGGCCTGCCTTTAATAGTGTACTCAATACCTTCGCTGTCCAGCGATGTTTTCAGCACGTCAGATATTGCCTTGATGTAAGCATCCTGTTCCTCTTTGGTTTCCTTCATTTTACCCACAATATCGTGGTACACTGCCGGCTCAGTATATTTAAGGCCAAGGTCTTCCAGCTGGTTCTTTATATTATATAAACCTAGGCGGTGGGCAAGGGGTGCATAAATGTATAAGGTTTCAGATGCTATTTTGGCCTGTTTATAATCGGCCATGCTTTCCATAGTCTGCATGTTGTGCAGGCGGTCGGCAATTTTTATAAGTATTACGCGCACATCATCATTAAGGGTAAGCAGCATTTTCCTGAAGTTTTCTGCCTGCATGCTTATCTCCTGATCGGTCTTAACCTGTGCAATCTTGGTAAGCCCCTCAACAATTTGTGCAATCTTGGGGTTAAACATACGACGAATATCGTCTACAGTAATATCAGTATCCTCAACTACATCATGCAACAGGGCAGAGGCAATAGAGGTGGCACCAAGGCCAATCTCCGACGCTACAATTTTAGCCACAGCAATGGGGTGAAAAATGTAAGCCTCCCCACTTTTGCGCCGCTGGTCTTTGTGGGCATCTACAGCTACATCAAAAGCCTTACGTATCAGTTTTTTATCTTCCTCTGTAAGAGTTTGGTAACTAATGCGCAGCAATTCCTTATATTCCTTGGCAATCGCCTTATTTTCCTGTTCTATATCGATCTCTATCATATTGTTGTGCATCTGCTTTAAAAGTAATGATATTTTTACGAAATCCAAAATGAAAAATAAAGATTCTGTCTATAGTATTATAGGCAAATTGCTAATGTTTAAGCAATATAACGCAAAAATATTTTGATAAGTAAGCGGCAATCTTAAGCGCATTTTTACAAACGCTTGTCCCGCTTTCGCCTTTATCCCTTCGCTGCGCTTCGGGGATATCGGCTCTATCGGGGCTAAGAGTCATGGCTTGTCCGTTGAAGCTCAACCCCAGCCCCTCTCCTTCGGAGAGGGGAGCAGATACACTCTTGCTTAAGGCCAATAGGTTTTTCATATTTAACTCCGTCGTTGGCTCCCCTCTCCTTCGGAGAGGGGCTGGGGGTGAGGTCAGTAAGGTTAGGGGAATATCCACTCAATATTTCCAAAAGTTGAGGGGAGTAGCAACATTCAAACTCAATTGTAAAAAATTCTGTTAAGTAACTCCGTCCCTGGCTCCCCTCTCCTTTGGAGAGGGGTTGGGGGTGAGGTCAAATAGGATTTATACAGGTGTATCACTCGATATTTCCAAAGGAGAGGGAGTAGCTACACGCATGCTTAGTAGCAAAGTTTTTCAGAAGTAACTCCGTCGTTAGCTCCCCTCTCCGAAGGAGAGGGGCTGGGGGTGATGTCAGTAATGTTAGGGGAATATCCACTCAATATTTCCAAAAGTTGAGGGGAGTAGCAACATTCAAACTCAATAGCAAAGATTCTGTTAAGTAACTTCGTTCCAGGCTCCCCTCTCCTTTGGAGAGGGGCTGGGGGTGAGGACTTTTAGAGAAATTATTTATTTTAAAATTGTATTCAGAAGATAGCTCATTTGGAGAGGGTTAGTCATAAGATAAGTTATTTAATAGATTTTGCTATTGATTGAGTGTAGCTACTCCCCTCTCCTTTGGAGAGGGGCTGGGGGTGAGGTCAGTAATATCATAATCCACTAAATCCTTACCATCTGCGTTCCACTAAACGCAAAAAAGCAGGGAAATAACTCCCTGCCTTAACGAACTAAATAACAAAAATGAGTATTATAAACCTCCTGAGGCATTTACCCTTTGCCCTGTAATCCATCCCGCATCGTCAGATGCAAGGAAGGTTACAATACCGGCAATGTCCTGCGGCTGTCCTAAACGGCCCAGCGGTGTTGTGGCTACAAGCTGTGCTTCAAAATCACTGCCTATAACTCCTGCGGTATGTGTGCCTTCGGTTTCTGTAATACCCGGCGATACGGTGTTTACCCTTATTTTCTTAGGGGCAAGCTCCAATGCCAGTGTTTTGGTAAGTGTATCAAGCGCACCTTTTGTAGATGCATATACTGCTGCATTTGGGCTTGGGCTGGTGGCTATTACAGAGCTTATGTTAATGATGCTGCCGCCTGTTTCCGGAAAGTGTTTTAACGCTTCGGCTGTGGTAAAGATAGGGCCCAGCACGTTAGTGTGAAACTGCCTGTTAAATTCTTCGGCCGTTACATCCTGTACGGGATCAAATTTATAGATACCGGCGTTGTTAACTACAATATCTATGCTGCCAAAGGCTTCTTTTGCCTGGCTAAAAATGCGTGCAATGTCTTCGGTACTGGTTACAGATCCCTGAACGGCAATGGCATGGCCACCGTTTGCCGTAATTTCGTTTACCGTTTTATCTGCACCCGCTTTATCTGATGCATAATTTACCGCAACTTTTGCACCTGCAGTTGCTAAATCTTTTGCTATACCGGCTCCAATTCCTTTTGAAGCTCCGGTTACGATGGCTACTTTGCCTTCTAATTTTAAACTCATCTTGTACTGACTTAAATTTTTAAAACATTTATATATTTAAATAAATCAATGTATTTTATTATAGCTTATTGCTCTTATCCAAATACACAACAAATGTATATCTATTAATTGATATATTTATATTTTTCTATGTATTTTTTTCAACAAAAAAAATTATTGCTTAAGAGTATTTAAAAAAGTAATGTAGCTGTCGAGTATTTCGTTGTCTATACTGTATTTTATGTTGCGGCCTTCTTTCTCTGATATAAGAAGCCCTGCATCTCCCAGTTGCTTAAGGTGATGCGAAACCGACGGTTGTGCAAGGTCTACAAGTCCGCAAATATCAGCGCATTGCATCCACTCCCGTTGTTTAACTTCCTGAAGTATGCGCAGGCGGGTGGGGTCGCCCAGCGCTTTTGATATGCGTTCTATATCTTTAGCTTTCATAGTAAAATTTATATATGCAAATTTATCAATTTAAATGACACGATAGTGTTAATATGCTTATAGGGTATTTTATGACACTAATTTTCACTTATTAACTTTTAATCAAATGAGGTGCTGTATGGGCTTAAAAGAAAATTAGTTGAAATAATGGCTTCAGTGATTAGAATTACTATTTTTTTACCTTTGCAGCACAGATTACAACTGTATTTCGATAGATACTTGCCCTGCAATCTTTCTTCAGATATTTGCTTTACACAAAATTTATGTGTTACGCATCGCAACAGATTAGACGCAAAGTGTTCGACTATAATGCCTACATACAGGGCCGCCTAAGGGGCGAATATGTTGTTATTTACCATACAGTTGTTGAAGAGCCTAAAGAAGTTCCTGCCGATATTCTGGTGGATATAACAATTGTGCCCGTACCTGACACAATTGCTGATATACATGATAGAGTTGTAATTTTTAATGCGCTGAAAGAAAGCAAAACATTGCCATCTTTAATTTGGAAAAGTACCATTTCCTGCAGTGTACCCATAGGTTATTACTATAGTATAAATCCCATGCTATTTAACAACATAACTTCCGCTAATTGCCGGGGCGCTCCACAAAAATTGTATAATGGTTTTAATTTTTTCAGCGGCTAAAAACCGGGGCTGGTTTCTGTTGTCTTAACCGTTCTTTGACATTTTGAAATATTTATGAGTGTACATGTAGCTGAGCCCCGGCGGGGCGAAATGTTTATAGCATCACATAAACCATGATTTTTTGAGTCCGGAGGAACGGCATGTAAAATTATGCCGCTCCTCCGGAGCTCTAATCCGCACGATTAGTAGTTTTCTATAAACATGCCGTTCCTCCGGAACTTAAGATGATACAACTCCGGCATACTCCGCCATTCAGTTTACGTACAGCCCTGTGTCCTCCCGGCTTTAGTCGGTTTTCCTTGTGCCCTTAGTGTTTTTGTTGGCTGTAATTGGCCTGGTGGTCTTTGTGGTCATAATTTAGCTATGTCTCGCTCCTCCGGAGCTCTAATCCGCACGATTAGTAGTTTTCTATAAACATACCGTTCCTCCGGAACTTAAAAAGAAGATACAACTCCGGCATGCTCCGCCATTCAGTTTGCGTACAGCCTTGTGTCCTCCCGGCTTTAGTCGGTTTTCCTTGTGCCCTTAGTGTTTTTTGTTGGCTGTAATTGGCCTGGTGGTCTTTGTGGTCATAATTTAGCTATGTCTCGCTCCTCCGGAGCTCTAATCCGCACGATTAGTAGTTTTCTATAAACATGCCGTTCCTCCGGAACTTAAAAAGATGATACAACTCCGGCATACTCCGCCATTCAGTTAACGTACAGCCCTGTGTCCTTCCGGCTTTAGTCGGTTTTCCTTGTGCCCTTAGTGTTTTTTGTTGGCTGTAATTGGCCTGGTGGTCTTTGTGGTCATAATTTAGCTATGTCTCGCTCCTCCGGAGCTCTAATCCGCACGATTAGTAGTTTTCTATAAACATGCCGTTCCTCCGGAACTTAAAAGATGATACAACTCCGGCATGCTCCGCCATTCAGTTTACGTACAGCCCTGTGTCCTTCCGGCTTTAGTCGGTTTTCCTTGTGTACTTAGTGTTTTTTGTTGGCTGTGATTGGCCTGGTGGTCTTTGTGTTCATAATTTAGCTATGTCTCGCTCCTCCGGAGCTCTAATCCGCACGATTAGTAGTTTTCTATAAACATGCCGTTCCTCCTGAACTTAAAAAGATGATACAACTCCGGCATGCTCCGCCATTCAGTTTACGTACAGCCCTGTGTCCTTCCGGCTTTAGTCGGTTTTCCTTGTGCCCTTAGTGTTTTTTGTTGGCTGTGATTGGCCTGGTGGTCTTTGTGTTCATAATTTAGCTATGTCTCGCTCCTCCGGAGCTCTAATCCACACGATTAGTAGTTTTCTATAAACATGCCGTTCCTACGGAACTTAATTTATAAAATTTTTTTAAATGAGTGGAGCTGCTCCCTCTCCTTTGGAGAGGGCTGGGGTGAGGCCGTTATTCACAATACCTTTCCAGCAATTCCTTTTCTATTCCAAGCTTTACTGCACGTTTATAAAACAGCAGCACAAACGGAGAAAATAATTTAAACAGCGGGTTAGTAAGGTGTGTATCGCCCCATTTATAACCAACGGCAATATGGTAAATGTTTTTTGGGATCTGGTTTTTGGTAATCGTCTTACCGTCGTTCACTAAGCCAAACATCATCTTTAAAAAATTCTCAAAATCGGGTTGGCCCTTCGTTAGCCTGACCCTGAAAATTATGGCCTCATCGGCATCATTAAAAAAGCGGTGGCGGTGCCCTGTTGGGACTAAGGTACTTTCGCCGGGTTTCAAGTATAGCGTAGTCGTGCCTTTTTGCAGGCCGAGCAAACCCTTTACGGCAGAGAATTCTTCGGTAAATTTAGTGTGATAATGCAACGGGTTGCCACCGCCGGGTGCCAGGCTAACCTCAAAATACGTGTAAGCCCCATTAGTGTCTGCCGAACTTTTTAGTATGGTGGTGTACTCACCGTTTATAGGGTTGTGGTAGGTTTTGGGCTGCATTACTTACATATAAAATGGCATTCTATACTTTTAAGCTTGTTGCTTTTAAAGAAAAACCACCATTCATAATTTTCGGCAAGATCTGTTGGGTTAAGAATAATGCGCTTTAGCTCTTCGCCCTCTTCCGTTTCATAATCTTCTATAAATTCCGACTCTTCAGGATAGGTTTTTGTAAAGTTTTTAAGGCTTGTTGTATGGTCAAACCAATCAGATGGTGTAGACACGTACATATTGCGGCGTTTAGAAAAATCGATTGCCTTAAAATTCAGCGTTTCATTTTCCAGTTCAAAGGTTACGCCCCTGTAGTATATCAATTTTACATCTTGGCTTTTGCTGCACGTTTCACCCGGCAGTGCATTTGCCGTGCTGTCGGCAGCTTTGTAACGCTCAATAAATTCGTTGTAGGGCAGGGATAGTTTTATCTTGTCGTTAATGCGTGCTTCTTCCCGCGATATGGTCTCTTTGCTTTGTGCAAACATCGAAAAAGACAGGAGTAAAAAAAGGCAGGTATTAATTTTCATGCTGATAAACTTAAAGTGTAAAGGTAAGCATTGCTGCCCATATACTACAACGGCATTTGTAGTGTTGTGGTATGTTATAAGCCTAACACGAAAATTTACATTCTATAATGGCAAGCTTCCCATTTTTAAAGTAAAAAAGCCACTCGCTGTCGTCGCCCGCTTCTGCAGGGTCCAGTTGTACTATCTTATACATTTTGTCATCGCTGTCCGTCATTGCAGCAGTTGCATTTGGGAAAAGCTTTTGCACGTCGGCCAACTTTGTGTTACCGTTAAAGGTAACGCCTTTATGCACAAAGAAAAGTGGCGCTTTTAGAGGCGCACTTAAACTTATCTGCCTGAAATTCATAATGCCGTTATCCATTTCGAACATCAGGCCTTTGTAGTACACATATTCAAAACTGCTGTCGGCATCGGCACCGCACACTTTTGTATAATCGGGTTTTATAATGCTGTCGGCTTTTTTATAAATTTTGTCAAAGTCCCTCTTGGCAATGGTAAGTGTAAGCTTGTTGCTTATAGTAGCATCATCCCAGGTAATGGTTTCGGTTTGTGCAAAGGCGGTAATAGAAATTAAAAATAAAAAGTAAGTAAAAAATTTCATGAAAAAATAATTAAATAGAGAATCCTCTTTGCCTCTTTGCTTCAAAAATTAAGATGGCTGCCGCGACCGATACGTTCATAGAATCGATATCGCCCTGCATGGGTATTATAATATTTTGTGTAGAAGCTTCGCGCCATGGCTGGGTTAGCCCGGTAGCCTCGGTACCTACAACAAGTGCGGTAGGGGTACTGTAATCCTGCTCGTGGTAATATGCCGAATCCTGCAAGGTGGCACAATATATACTTACGTTGTTTTCTTTAAGGTAGGCAATAACTTCTTCGGTAGTACCGGTAGCTATTTGGTTGGTAAACAGGCAGCCCACACTCGACCGTACAATGTTAGGGTTATACAGGTCGCCTTTGGGATCGGCTATAATAACGGCATCCAGTTTCGCAGCATCGGCGGTGCGTAACAGTGCGCCCAGGTTACCGGGTTTCTCTGTAGCTTCGGCAACAAGTACTAATGGATTAGTGCCAATTTTAAGTTCCTTTAGTGACAGATTTTTGCTTTTAGCTACGGCAATAACACCCTCGGTAGTATCGCGGTAGGCAAGTTTTTGGTATACCTCGCGGCTTATCTCTATCAGTTCGGCCTGCCTTCCTGCCAATGTGCGTACTTCGGTTTCCGATAATAATTCTGCAACAAATAGTGCCGTCTCTATTTCGTAGCCGCCTTTACGGGCAAGCTGCAATTCGCGCTGGCCTTCTATTAAAAACGTGCCGGTTTGCCTGCGTGCCTTAGCTTTTTCCTGCAAGAGCACAAGCTGTTTTATATAGGGGTTTTGTACGCTGGTTATTTGTTTCATGTAAGTACTAAGGTTGCAAAGTTACAAAGCCGCAAAGGTACTATGCATTATTCAAATTCAGGCAATTCAATCAGCGTTATCTTTTTTTAAAATTACCCGTTTGAATACCCCATAATCTGAAAACATATTAATGCTGATAATTTTTTTTGGTCTTAAAAAATAGGTCCTACTCGAAATTATTTCATCAACATCTGTTAATTGTAAATCGTTAATCGTTATTTTACTTACGTTGTTTAGTTCATTTCGATCAATATAAACATTTGTTTTTTTAAACTTCAAAACATCTTGATGATTGGGTTGCACACTTTCAACATCATCTAAGTTATAAAAATATAAACTATCTCTTGTTTCTTTGAAATTTTCAAAGTTATAAGTGTCTAAGCCTCCATTGTGATTTGAATATCCGCGATATTGATATTGCTTAACTTCGATCCTAAATCCCTGTTTTTCAAAATTTGTAGTTTTTATAGGTTTATAGTTGTCATGTATTGCTTTTACATAGTCACTTCCATCATGCTCTATACCTTGGATTAATTTTTTTGTTGGAATAGACTTAAGGTCGAGGAAATTAAGTCTGTTTTGTAAATCTACCCTAAATATTTCTGATGAATCAAGAATACTATAACCACTAACGTGCGAATCTCTGCCTCCCCAGGCAGCATATTTATATAGTACTTTTGAAGAACCTTCGATCTTTTGTATATACACCTCACTAACCGACCAATCTCCACAACTCGTAAAGATGATGCTCATAATTGTTAACGGGATAAGTACTATTGTTTTTTTAGACAAAATATTACTGGTTTTTTAGTAATGGTTATTTCAACAACTATAGTTTTTATTGTCAATCATTTGCGGGAAATACACAGAGATATACCGGAAAAATTAACGATAATCCGGCGTAGTATCTTCAATTAATTTGGCTATAAGTTTGTCCTGCTCTTTTGCCACGGCTTTAGTAATCTCGTCTTTTGTGCCTTTGGTGTCGGTTACCACTTTTATTAAAGCTGTTGTAGGGCTGGACGGATTAGCAGCAGCAAAAGCGGCAAATTCTTTAAGGTTTTCGGGGTAAATGGCATTATCGTTATTTTCTATTGTAGGGGTGTTATCTTCACCCAGTAAAAATCCGTATTGGTACATCCGGTAAAACGCAATGGCCTGTGGGGTTAACTTACTGTACGGATACTTGCTGATGAATTTTTCCCAGTTAAGAAGCCTCTTACCCACATCGTTAAACGATATCGAAATACCGGCATCTGCCGAATATAAATTTTCATCATCCTTAGCCAGCAAGGCAATAAAGTCTTCATAATCTTTTGTAACATGGCCTTTAAAGAGCGTTAAGTAAAAATTGGGAACTGTGCGAATTTCAACCATGCCTTCGCCAATTTCCCAAAACTCAATACCGGCACTTTTAAGTAATGCTACTTTTTTAGCAATAGAGTCGGGGGCAGCTTTAGGATTTCCACTGTCGTCCGAAAAGTACTCGTAATAATGATCTAAAATATTTTGCTCATTATGTTCCAGCTGCCTCATAACACTGTCATTCTCTTTTTTATGATAGCCGTACAGATCATTGGCCTGTTGGTCAGATAAGGAGGCAAGTTTACCTTTTACCTCCTTTTTCTTAGAAAGGAATCCGGCAATAAGTGCAGGTGTTGTAGCACTTGCTTTAGTGAGGGCTGCAACAGGAGTCTCTGCCGGGGTTTGCACCTCGGTCTCAATTATTTCCTTATCGTCCTTGCACGAATACAAAAATAGCAATGCTACAGCTAAACAAATTGTTTTCATGACCCTGAGAGTTTTAATGTGAGTTGTCTTTTAATTTCAAGAATACTTATATGGTTAAGCGGAAATTCTAACAGTACGTGCCCAAAACTTAGCAGGTAGAGCCAGGTAAGGCCGGTTCTGTAATCGTAAATGTACAACGCTACTGAGGCTATCCAGATGGCAATTATTATAAAAAGATTGATTTTTTTTGTATTATGCCACTGTATTACAGATGTTTTAGAGAACCAGTTAAGGTAGTGATAAGTGTATGCAAAGGCTATAAAACGCATAATGCTTATACCGGTTTGTGAAAGATAAACGGGTACCTCCTGCTGCGAGATGTAGGCAGGTACCTTCATGTCTGTACGAATATCATTACTGTGCAGTACATTAAAAAAGCCTATGAGTATTTTATTAAGCCGTATAAATGTGTGGTGGCTGTTGTATATGTATTGCGATACCACATCATTATTAATATTAATTTTTAAAAACAGAGTTGCACATGCACACACCATAAATACAACTACCGATGTAATACCCACGGCACTTTTAGATTTTAATGCTCCAAGGAGTATAAAAAAACCGGTAAAAATAAACACATGTATTATTGTGGGCAACAGGCTGGAAAACAATAGCCTGAACTCTTTGTAAGAGAAATAGTATAGTGCCAAACCGCCTATCCCGCAAATAATGGCAAAGACAATCTTAGGCTTAAGTTCTTTAAAGAACACCATGCCAAATGTGGCAGCGAATATAATAAAGGTAAGAAGCGGCACATATACTTTATAAACCGATTTTGTTAAGATTAGCGCACTGATTAGTACTATAAAAAAAATAATTATAATGTAATCGTACCTGTTATTGGTAAAGTATTGCTTTTTGTGCAGCCAGTTAATCTCGGTTAAATAATGCAGTGGGCCTAAAAAGGCATAAACAATTAAAAAAAGTTCGAACGGAAAAATAAAGGCAGCAACGACCGACAGGATCATGAGCCCTATGTTTACCTTATCTATGGTTTGTGTGGTTATTTTTTTCATTGGGCTGCGACCTTGCAATGCAAAGTGAAAACACGGGCATAAAGTTTATAAAATTAAAAGGTAGCTTTTATATAAAGTTGGCAATCTACTAATTTTAATTTATAACGAGATCGTTCTTGCTGCAATTTGGAGGCACTTATGTGTTATAAACCTAACTTCTTAATTAATGCAAAGCAGCGTCTTTGCCGGGGCATTAAAAATAATCTTGTACCTTTATATAAAATTTTACCATGAACAATATAGATGATCCCCGGATGGCTGTTTTAATAGATGCCGATAATGTGCCTTATGCTAATGTAAAAGGGATGATGGCTGAGATTGCTAAATATGGTACACCTACCTTTAAACGTATTTATGCCGACTGGACCAAACCTACCGTTTCGGGATGGAAAAAAGTGCTGTTAGAAAATGCTATTACGCCTGTACAGCAGTATAGTTACAGTACCGGTAAAAATGCTACCGATAGTGCCATGATCATCGACGCTATGGATATTTTATATTCGGGTAAGGTAGATGGTTTTTGTATTGTATCCAGCGACAGCGACTTTACCCGCCTGGCCACCCGCCTGCGCGAAGCCGGTATGAAGGTGATAGGTATGGGCGAAAAGAAGACACTGATACCTTTTATTGCTGCCTGCGACAAGTTTATTTACCTGGAGATACTTGGAAAATCAGAGAAAGAACATGAAGACGATAAGGAGCATGATCAAGAGGAGGGTAAGGAAATTACCGCTGTGCCTGCTGCAACTAAAGAAACTATAAGTGTTGTAGATAAAAAACTCATCAAACTTTTAAGCCACAGTATTAATGACCTTGCCGATGAAAATGGCTGGGCATTCCTGGGCGACCTGGGTAATTTTATATTAAAAAAACAACCTGACTTTGACCCGCGTAATTATGGTTTCACTAAAATGATAGCCCTTATTAAAAGTATTAATACCTTTGAGGTAGACGAGCGCGATACCGGGAAAAGCAACCGCAAGCATGTATTCGTTAAAAATAAATAATCTAAGAAATTGCCTTACAGCATGAAGAGGAAAGTTAATGAGGAGATACTAAGGAAAGACAGCTCTGTTAATAAAGTACAGTTTGACAGGGAGTGGTTTTACTCCATTAAAGATATGGCTGATTACCTTAGCGAAGACTTAACCGGTGTAGAGTATATTACCCTGCCCATGATTATAGATGAGCTAACTTATAATGTAAAATGCGCCACCTGGGAAGATATTACGCGCTTCCTTCAAAAAGAGCCACTTGAAGATTTTAGAAGTAGTGTGCTTAGAAACAAAAGTTTGCTAACGGCTAAACCTTCAAAGGGGAGGAAGAAGAAGTAATTTATCATAAAATATTTGATACATCCTTGAACCTTTTTAGAGAAACTACACTCTTACGGATGAGATTGATTATTGATAATGTGTGAAATTAGTGTCTAAAACTTTGTGCATCTTTGTGCCTTCTTTGCGAATCTTTGTGTAACAATTCTTCACGAAAGTATCTACTCCAAAAAGTCTATAAACGTTAATCCAAGTATTACGCCCCAGTTCCTCCTGTCGCTGTTAGATTTTATATAATCTATCCTTAGCAGCCTGAATTTACCCCAGCCTACATTATCAAGGCCTATAGTTCCTTCCATATACGGTTTTTGTTCTGGCACAGCAAGGAAATGGTAACCGGCAACAAGATAATAATTCAGTTTTTCAAGAACGGGGATAGAGTTGGTTATAAACCCTTTAAAGTTGTGCTCTAAATGCGCTTCGAAATACTGGTCGCTGGTACTATGAGTATAATAGGGCAGTAGGTTAAATACATTTAAATAGCGCTCTGATTTACCCACATAGGTTTGGTTACCGTTAAAATGCCTGTAATCGGTAAAGGCAATGTTTTTAGAATTAAAGAATTTACCTGCCCTAAAGCTTGTACCCAGTTCCCCTACATCGCCCATGGCAAGGTCGTAGGTTATGCGGGTAGAAAGATGGTCAAAGTTATAATCCTTAATACTGGCTGCAAATCCTTTTTCGTACTTAAGGTACAGGCTTGGGTAATTATCGTTACTTATAGTTTCCCTGCCGTCCGGCCTTGTGCGATAGGTTTGCCCAAAGTTAATTCGTGTAGCTATAGATGCTTTTAGCATGTTATGCTTTATAAAAGCCGGTGCGTCATGATCTTCCGGCAATAAAGGGTTGTTAGAAAGATACGGGTCATACAAATCTTTAAGTGTACTAAAGTTTGTATTGTTTAATAACGATTTTTTACGGGTATACTCAAAGCTACCATATAATTTAATACCGTTTAGCACCTCTTCCTCATACCTAAGGCGTACAAAATTATTATCGAACAGCTTCATGTAGTTGTCCTTAAAAAAAAGGCTGCTTATACTGTTTACAATCTTGTTTATAGGATTCTCAGGGTTAAACTGCTCTATACTGCTACCTCCTGTAAGGGTAACAATGCGTTTGCTAAAGTTGTTAAATTTATGCGAGATAGTTCCCGTTGCCCTAAAGCGTTTTTCGGCAAAACCATAATTAAGATCTGTACCAATGGTGGTATAGGTATTATTTGGGTGAAATTTAGTATAGTAGAAACCGGGTGCAAAGGCATAAGCCTGTACCGTATTAAAACTTAATCGGCGAATAATACCTGTATAACTCGCCTCCCAGTTTTCGGCAGTATTATGGTATGTGTAACCTACGGGTATCGATGTCCATTTAAAACGGTTACGTTGCCTGTCTGTACTGTCCTGGTAGGCTTTAGTGCTACGCAGTTCTTCTAGTTTTTCTTTCCTGAAGTAGTCGTTGCGCTCAGACCCGGTTAGCGGAATAGGGCGTATAGCATTCCAGTAAGTATTGGGCTTTTTATTAGATTCCGGTTCAAAATACTGAATTTCAGGGCTAAACCAGTTTTTGGCAAACCCCGGCTTAAAATTATAGTTGCTGTATACATAACTAAACGTTCCATCAGATTCTACACCAAGTAACCCAATATGAAAATCGATAACCTGTACATTTTTACTCCATAGCTCTTCTTTAGCATTGTATCCAAAGGTCTGCCTTATGTTTATACGGTCTAATAAAGGCTGTTTTATAGCGCTTCCGGCGATGCCGAGTTCGGCTGCAGAAATTTCTCCGGTACCATCTACTATATAGATATAACCATCTAACGATGCCTGGTTCTCGCGTTTGGGTGTTACCTTTATTTTATTGATCAATTGGCCACCAGCATCCGTATAGGTGCTTTCAAGTAAATAGGTATAATAATCAAAGGCATTGTAGGCAATAGGCGATATTACACTTACTTCAAACGGAAGGTAATTGGCATAAAAATCAAAGTCGGCGGCATCGGCATTATTATAGCTAAATTCTCCGGCTTCACCGCTTACTTTGCTTGCTATAACACGCTCGTTAATTTTACCGGGACGCTCGTATTTTATTTTAGAAACAGTTTCAGATAAATACAGGATACCATTACCGCTACTATCTACAGAGGCACCAAGGTCGCCTATTTCCTGACCCAGTATTTTTTTAGGCAGGTCTTTTAATGTAACCACACCACGCGAGTAAAAATCAGCCTCATACCGGGCTGTTTTTTCTGCATTGGCAGTACGGCTTTGTATAGCATTTGCAATAATAGTATTGGCAGGATTGCCCTGGTCTACAACCAACTCCTTAAGCTGGTAAATTTCAGGGTCAAGGGTAATATTGAGCGTTTGAGATGCTCCGCTAACAGTCATTGCCACCTCTTTAGTTTTATAGCCTATAGACCGTACTATAAGTGTTTGTTTGCCTTTAGCAACGGCAAAACTATATTGCCCATTCTGATTAGAAGATGTACCCGTATAAGTACCTTCTGCAATAATAGAAGCAAAAGCAACAGGCTCGCCGTTTTTAGCGGTTACCTTACCCTTAAGCTGCGCAAAGGCAGGCAGGGCAAGCAGGAACAATATAATAACGGCAGCGTGTTTCATGTAATTTTTATAAAAATGATTGTAAAGCAAGCTCATAGCTTTTAAGCCCAAAGCCAATGATAACCCCCGCAGACACAGGCGAAATAAATGACTGGTGCCTAAAGGTTTCTCTCGAAAATGTATTAGATATATGTACTTCTATAACCGAGGCTGTAACTGCTTTAACCGCATCGCCTATACCTATAGAGGTATGGGTGTAAGCACCGGCGTTAAGTATAATACCATTATAAGTAAAACCTGTTTCCTGTATTTTGGTTATAATTTCACCCTCTATGTTGCTCTGAAAGTAATGTAATTTTATACCCGGAAATTTTAATTGAAGCTCTGCAAAGTAATCTTCAAACGTGCGGCCTCCATATATTTCGGGTTCTCTTTTACCCAAAAGGTTAAGATTAGGGCCGTTTATAATAACAATATTCATCGATGCATTAATTTAAAGTAAATGTAAGTATTAACTAAAGGGGGTGTATATGACTTAGTAAAAAATTTAACATATAAGCCAATAAAAAAACCGGTTTTATCTTAAAGATAAACCGGTTTTTATACAATGTTTAAATTTTTTAGAAAAAGTACCCTACAGATAGCTGGAATACACCATTCTTAACATCGCCTCTCACTTCGCTGTCGTTAACATTGGTAAGGCCAATGTTGTAACGCGCCTGTGCAAAAAGGCCTGCAATAATTTTTAGTTCTAACCCTCCTGATGCAGCAAGGTCAAACTTTTTAGTTTCAAATATGTCATCGGCATCGTTTACAAGGAATGAGAATTGTGGCCCTGCAGTAATGCTTAACGTATTAGGCAATATGTAAAATTTAGCCAGTACCGGTACCGATATATAATCAAGTTTAATATCTCTGGCTACACCTACTACACCATCTGCTTCATATTTAGCTTTACCACCCTGAGAAGAGAAAAGTCCTTCTGCCTGTACAGAGAATGTAGGCACAATGTTAAGTTCTAATACTGCACCGGCATGAAAGCTGGTAATACCGTCAGTGTCAAGATCGCCCTGAAAGTTAGAGAAGTTAGCTCCGGCTTTAATACCAAAGTCTAATCCCTGTGCCTGTGTGGCAAATGTGCCTGCAAGCAATACTACTGCTAAAAGAAATTTTTTCATGGTTTTAAAATAGTTAAGTTAGATTATATGTTATCAGGATTACACAGCAAAAGTAAAGAAAAGTAGTATTAAATATTTCAATTTTAATTCCACTTTAACCATTTTGTTTTATATCAGATTTTAACGATATAGTTTTACTATTGCGTAAATAATTGTTAAACAGCAGGTAGGGTTTTTAATTGTGTAAATGTTTAACTTACAACAGACAAAAAATCACATATTATGAAAAAACAAATACTCCTGCTTTTTGCCATGCTTGTAATGGCAGGAAGCACATTTGCACAGGCTACGGCTTACCCTGTTCCTGATTTGGTGCAATGCAATTATGAAATTTTTGACCTTACAGTACAGGATGCCCCTGTGTTGGGCAACCAGGACCCCGGGCAATATGATGTTACTTATTTTACAACCCTGGCCGATGCGCAAAATAATAGCAACCCTATTACTAACCCAACAGCTTTTGTGCCTAATAACAGCTCGCAAACCATTTATGCACAGGTTATGAATGGTGTAAATGACGATATAGATGTAACATCGTTTGATGTTACGGTAATTAGTGTGCCAATACAAAATTTTCCTGATGTTTATGCATGCACGTCTTATACATTACCAGCACTCCCTACGGGATATGAATACTATACTGCCCGCAATGGTGGCGGTATCACAATACCTGCAGGCACAACAATAAATACCTCGCAAACTGTATATGTATATACCAGCGTGCCTTGTCCTGTAGATGCAAGCTTTAATGTAACTTTAGGTATTCTCGACCTGCCTGAAATAAATGACGTACAAGCCTGCGGATCTTACACATTGCCGGCCCTTACAACCGGTAATTATTTTACAGGCTCCAACGGTTCGGGTACACGGCTTGCCGCAGGAACAGTGCTTAGGATTACACAAACCATATACATATATGCGCAGGAGCAAACCTGTACTGCAGAGGAAAGTTTTACCGTTGTAATATCTCCCGGAATGGCAATAGACCCCGAAAATGTAGCTGTATGCGGTTCCTATACCTTACCCGCAGTAAATGCCGGTGGGTATTATACAAGCCCGGGCGGACCAAATGGTGGCGGAGAATTGCTTCCCGCAGGTACAGTAATTACCGTTTCGCGTACATTATATCTATACTTTACATCTGGTAATTGTATAATTGAGGGCGAGTTTATTGTAACCATACTTACAAGCGATACCATAGCGTTAACACCTATATCAGGCTGCGGGAATGATACCGGCATGGCAAATTTTGACCTTACACAGGCCATTGCACAAATTCAGCAAACTATACCTAATGCCGAGGTAGAATTTTTTACCAATGCCGAAGATGCTGCAACAAGCACTAACGCCATTACAAATACATTTGCATATAATGCGGTAGCATCTACGGTATATGCAGGAGTAAGTATACCAAATAATTGTTACTATACACTGGCCCTCAATTTAGTTATTACTAATTGTACAGATGCTGTTCTGAGTGGGGTAGTGCGCTATGATGCCAATTCTGACGGATGTAGCGACGGCGATGCCGGATTATCAGGCATACAGGTAAGCTTTGCTACAGGCAATATAACATACAATACATATACTAACGGGTTTGGCGAATATGCTTTTTACAATATACCACCGGGCAGTGCGGGCGAGGTTTGGCTAAACACAATAGATACTAATGTTTACCATGTAGCTTCCGGAAATTATGACGTTGTTATTGGCGGCGAACCTGTTACTGCCGATTTTTGTGTAACCGCAGTAGCCCCTTTTACAAATGTAGCGGTTTACGTTTGGCCTTCTACAAACGTTGTTCCCGGATTTACAGCAGGATATTTTATAGACCTTTATAATTTTGGTACTACTACAGAGAGCGGGCAGGTTACCTTTACGTTCGACAGTACATTATTTACATTCCTTTCGTCATCTGAAGCGGGTACCGTGTCGGGCAATACCATCACATTTAATTATACCAATCTTTTACAAGGACAGCAGCGCTATATTTATATAGAGTTTACAGCAGCCCAACCGCCGGTGCTTAACCTGGACGACGAGGTTGCCGTTAGTGCTTCTATAACACCGTTAACAGATGATATGTATCCTGATGATAACGCATATACCGTTACTCAGATTGTTGCAAACTCTTACGACCCTAACGATATAACGGTAGATAAAGGCGAATTTATAACGTTAGAGCAGGCCGACGATTATTTACAATATACCATCCGTTTCCAGAACATGGGTACCGCAAATGCTACAAACGTAAGGATAGCAACGGTACTTGACCCTAACCTCGACTGGGAAACATTTCAGCCTGTTGGTGCAAGCCATACTTATCGTGCAAGCCGAACAGGTGCAGATGTACAATTTAGTTTTGATGGCATACAACTACCCTACGAAAGTGCCGATGAACCGGGCAGCCATGGCTCTGTTAGCTACCGCATAAAACCAAAAGCCACTTTAGCGATAGGAGATGTAATGGCGGCCCAGGCAGGTATATACTTTGATTTTAATGAAGCAATTATAACCAATATTGCCACTACAACGGTAAGGGCCATAGCGGGTTTAAATACTGTAAAAGGCAATGGTCTCAAAATATACCCTAACCCGGCAACAGGCATTATAAACCTTCAGCTTAATAATGCTGTTGATGCAGCTGTTATAACTATTACCGATGTTTTAGGCAAAACAGTACTTACCGATACTGTAAATGGTACACAGGCTGCACTAAATATAGCATCGCTAAAAAGCGGGGTATATTTTGTAACTCTTAAAGCCGGTGGTAAACAACTAACCAATAAATTAATTGTAAAATAAATATTTGTGTGTTTTTAATTTTCAAAATGCCCCTTGCGAAAGCAGGGGGCATTTTTATATTTATATCATTATGAATATATCTTTAACCGATTTATACCAATTATTGATATATAGCAGTCTAAATAATTTATCACGCAAATATTTATTAAGGTGTTGATTTCATGACGTTTGTTGCCATTGTTACTTTTAGATTACAACATTTAAATTTTCGACTAACTTATTTTCTTTTCGACATGAAAAACTTTAGGGTCTCATATTCATTTTCAGATATATTTCCACTTTTAAGCTCGGGTTTAATGAGTTTTTTTAATTTGTCGTCACCCTTATCAGTACGTGATACAAATATAGATGCCATCATATTTTTCTTAGCTTCAACATTTACTTTTATCCTGCCTGCCGACGGATATCCATACATTTCTATAATTGACACTAGCGACTGAATGTTCTTCTCGGCCACACGTTCAAAAAAATCGGTGCCGTTTGTAGGCACTTCATTATTAGCATAACCAAGATATTGCGGTACGGTAATAGATACAACAGGATTGCCGGATACGATAACGCCATTGTAGTAATTTATAAAATTTGCATCTTTGGTGCCCTTCTTTACATCGGGGTGCTTGTCATAATAAGTAGTTGCCATGTGGTCCAGATAATGCATTACTGTTAGGCGTTCTTCTACCTGTTTGTAGTCTTTTGCAAGAAGTGAATCTTTTACCGGCTGTCCAAAACCGGCAGTGCAGCATATAAATGCTAACGGTAATACTATATATTTTATCATAACTTAAAGTATTTAGTTAAAAATTAACTACTAAGTTAAAACTATTATAATGGTAAAACTATACCCATTAATAGGTATTTTTGATAATTAAATACATACAAAAATGCAAAATCAGCAACAGCTAAATATACCGGCCTCAAGCCTTGATTTTTTAAAACAATTACAGCAAAATAATAACCGTGAATGGTTTAACGATCATAAAAAGGACTACTTACAGCAGCTTGAAATTATAGAAAAGTTTGCTAACGGCCTGCTTGCCGAATTAAATACCCACGATGTTATAGAAACACCAAGTGGTAAAAAAGCATTGCAGCGCATTTACCGCGATACACGATTTTCGGCAGATAAAACTCCTTATAAAAAATATTGGGGTGGTGGCTTTACAAGGGCAACGAGCCAGCGCAGGGGTGGTTACTATTTTCATTTAGAACATGGAAATACCTTTGTGGCAGGTGGTTTTTGGGCACCTAATGCCCAGGACCTAAAACGCGTTCGCGAAGATATTAACTATGATGCAGCACCGCTAAGAAAGATACTGAGCAGTAAATCGTTTACATCAACATTTGGTACTTTGCAGGGCGAACAGGTAAAAACTTCGCCTAAAGGTTTTGATGCCACTAATGAGGCTATTGACCTGTTGCGTTACAAACAGTTTTTACTGGTAAAACGTTTTACCGATGAAGAGGTTACAAGCCCCAACTTTTTAAAGCAAGCCAGCCAGGCTTATAAAAATATGCGACCGTTTTTTGATTACATGAGCGGGGTACTTACTACTAATAGTAACGGGCAGCCCGTTTAGGTAACAAAATTTTCTATTGAACCTAAAAATAAAAAATAAAAAGCTGCCAACAAATAACGCTGACAGCTTTTCTATAACGAAAATAGAACGAAAGAATTTAAGATTTTATAAATTCTAAAATATCTTTATTGATAGTAGCCGATTCTGTAGCCGGCATTCCGTGAGGGAAACCAGGGTAAGAAATAAATTTACTGTTTGGTAAAAGCTTGGCAGCCCTTGGTGCCTGGTTAAAAGGTACTATCTGGTCGTCTTCGCCATGCAATACAAGTACGGGGATCGCTACACTTTTAAGGTCTTCTGTAAAGTCCGATTCAGAGAATGCTTTTATGCCTTCATAATGAGCCAGTACAGATCCCTGCATTGCCTGTCTCCACCAGTTGTGCTTAATACCTTCCTGAACTTTTGCACCTTCACGGTTCCAGCCGTAAAAAGGTATAGGAAAGTCATAAAAATACTGCGCCCTGCTATAGCCTGTACCTTCGCGTATTTCATCAAATACCGAGATTGGCACACCCTCAGGGTTGCTGTCATTTTTAATCATTATAGGTGTTACCGCACTAATAAGAACCGCTTTTGCCACACGTTCTTTGCCATAACGGGCAACGTAACGAATAGCCTCGCCACCACCTGTAGAGTGGCCTATGTGTATGGCATCTCTTAGGTCAAGGGCTTCAGTTAATTCAGCAATATCGGCTACATAAGTATCCATGTCATTACCATTAGCACTTTGTCCTGAACGGCCATGTCCGCGGCGGTCATGCGCTATAACGCGGTATCCCTGCTTAAGGAAAAACATCATTTGGGTATCCCAGTCATCGCCGGATAATGGCCATCCATGATGAAAAACAATTGGTTGTCCTGTTCCCCAGTCTTTGTAATAAATTTCTGTTCCGTCTTTTACTGTAATCGTACTCATTTTTTTTGCTTTTTTGATTAATATTAAAATTGTGTTTTTGATTTAAACTTCAGTCTGTAGAAGTGAAATCTTACATTGAAATTTACAACTTTAAGTCCAAAAATACAATAGGTTACAAATCAAATATTTAAAAAGATTAAGTAAAATTAAAGTTTACGAAATGGCGTAATTTTATGTAACAGTTTCTTTATCATCGTAATAATAAAAAATGCCTGCAGAGATTTACTTTGCAGGCATTGCTTGTTTTGTAATTATTATGTCTTTAAAATGAGGTAAGCCCAAGTACTTTATGCGAGTGCTCCCGTAATTTTGCAAGCAGCTCTGGCTCATCATTAAGGTGTTTACCGTAAGATGGTATCATGGTGCGCAGTTTTTGCTGCCACGCCTCGGTTTTTACCTGATCCGTAAAGCAACGCTCTAACAGCTCTACCATAATGGCTACAGCAGTACTTGCACCCGGCGACGCGCCTAAAAGTACTGCAAGGGTACCATCGGCACTATTAATAACCTCTGTACCAAACTCCAGCTTACCGCCTTCTTTATCGTCTTTTTTTATAACCTGTACACGCTGCCCGGCAGTCTCAAGTACCCAGTCTTCCATTTTAGCATCGGGCATATATTCTTTAAGTGCCTCAAGTCTGTCTTCGCGGCTTTGCGTTACCTGCTGTATAAGGTATTTTGTGAGCGGTATATTATGGTAACCGGCAGCCAGCATAGGGCCTATGTTGTTAGCACGTATAGATGTAGGTAAATCAAAATACGAACCTTGCTTTAAAAATTTGGTGCTAAATCCTGCATACGGGCCAAAAAGCAATTCTTTTTTTCCGTTTATCATGCGGGTATCTACATGGGGTACACTCATGGGTGGTGCCCCTACAGATGCTTTACCATACACCTTGGCATTATGCCTCTGGATGATATCTTCATTAATGCATTTTAGCCACTGCCCACTTACCGGAAAGCCTCCAAAACCTTTACCCTCTGGTATATCGGCTTTTTCAAGCAAATGCAGTGACCCACCGCCAGCACCTATAAACACAAACTTAGAATATACACGTGCTTTTTCGCCGGTGTGCAGGTCTTTAATTTTAAACTTCCACTTGTTACTGCCGTTTTTAGAGCGGCGCATGCTCGATACCTCTTTACTAAAGAAAAGGTTTACACCCTCTTGTTTACCCAGCCATGCAAACATGTCGCGGGTTAACTCGCCAAAGTTTACATCGGTACCTATTTTCATATTAGTAGCTGCAATAGGGTCTTTACTATCGCGCCCTTCCATTACAAGCGGCATCCATTTTTTTAGGGTTTCAGGATCGGTGCTAAATTCCATGCCGTGAAACAGCGGGAATTTTTGCAATGCCTCATGCCTTTTTTTAAGAAAATCAACATTATCTTCTCCCCATACAAAACTCATGTGGGGTATGCTGCGCACAAAATCTTCAGGTTTGTTTATAAGGCCCTTTTCTATCAGGTAGGCCCAAAATTGTTTAGACTGCTCAAATTGTTCGGCAATTTTAACGGCCTTAACGGTTTCAACTTCGCCATTAGGCAATTGTGGGGTATAATTAAGCTCGCAAAATGCAGAGTGGCCCGTTCCTGCGTTATTCCACGCGTCCGAACTTTCGGCGGCAGCCACATCAAGCCTTTCATAGATATTAATTTTTACTTCGGGCATTAGTTCTTTTAGGAACATGCCAAGCGTAGCGCTCATTATGCCGGCGCCTATTAGAACCACATCGGGCTCCTGATTGATAGTTGTGGACATCTGTATGATTTGAAAACACAAATTTACAGGTAAAAAATCTAATAATTTAAACAATATGGGCTCGCCTCAATACTATAACATACTTTTAACAAATAAAGATAATTTACAAGATATTTTTTCGTGATAAATAATCCTGAAGCATTATTGTTGCCGAAATTTCATCTATAAGAGCTTTATTTTGTCGCTGCTTCTTTTTTAAGCCACTATTTATCATAGTCTGGAAAGCCATTTTACTTGTAAATCGCTCATCAACGCGTACTAGCTGCATATCAGGAAATTGTTCAATAAATTTTTGTGTAAAAGTATTAATTAACTCAGCGCTCTGCGATGGCTCGCCATTCATTTGCTTAGGCTCGCCTATAAGTACCGCCACAACTTTTTCTTTACTAAAGTAATCTTTAAGAAAATCCAGTGCTGTGGCCGATGGTATGGTGGTTAAGCCCGATGCTATGATCTGCATCTGGTCGGTTACAGCAATACCCGTTCGTTTTTCGCCATAGTCTATAGCAAGTATCCTCATTGTATATGGTTTGAAATTTTGCCCACTCGTAAACAGGTGTAAAGGTACTATAATTTGGCGATAAGCTATCGAAAGGAAAACTGAGGGGAGAACCTTAAATTAAAATTATACTTTACTAAAATCTTCTATGCATTTTTTAGCATATAGCTTAGTAATGGTAAATACACGTTTTTTAGCCTGGGCATCTTTTTCTAATTTATTATTTGCGAGAAAAGTAATCCCTGTATTTTCAAATTCTCTTTGAAGTTCATTAATAAATATTTCCAGTTTAGAGCCCCCAACGGATAAATATCTTTCGGTACTAAATTTTTGAAAAAAATCTTTATGTAACTGGTTGCACGAATTTTCTAACTGCTTCTCTAATTCTCTGTACTTGAAACTCATTAATTTTAAAGTAGTCTTTTTAATTATGGGGCAAAATAACTACAATAAGCTATTAAAAAAGTTATGAAATTTAACTCAAATTTAGTAAAATTTTTCGTGCATTAAAATTTCTAATCTTTAGTGTAATTAAAACACCATTTTGCCATAGTGCTCTACACATAATTTGGCATGTTTTCTTGTAATAGTCCTTATTAGATTTAATACTTCAGCATTTTCGGCTATCGAGTTCTTTAATATAAATGAATCCTCAGCTTTTTCAAACTCTGTTTTTATAAGCTCTAAAAATGCTTCAAGCCTGCCCGGGCCACCAGACTGGTAGTTGAGGCTGTATTGCGCTTTAAGATTTGTAATAACATCATTGCAGGCACAATCAAAATCACTTTCTAAAATAGAATAATCCACAATCATTATTTTTAAAGGTGTGTAATTTAAAATCTCAGGTAAGCTAATGTACAACTATTTTATGATTATTTTAACCAATGAGCTATAGCTATAAAAAAACCCTTCAGTTTCCTGAAGGGTTAAAAGAAGGGTGGAATACCGGGTTCGAACCGGCGACCTCTAGAACCACAATCTAGCGCTCTAACCAACTGAGCTAAAACCACCATTTGTTTTGCGAGTGCAAATATACTACACTGTTATTGTTTCTGCAAGCAAAATTTAAACTTTTTTATATCAAATTGCTTAAGCTGCTCACTGCCACATGCCTTTCGGCGGTAAAACCTTCGCCATATTCTGTGTTTATAAGCCTGCCAAGGTCGGCGGCACGGTACAAAATGCTTTCTTTAAAATTTTTTGTAGCGATGGGCGTTACCGGTTCTGTACTGTTAGGGTCATAAAATTGTGACTTGTATGCCATAAGCGATGCCACTTTTACATCTATAAATCCTGACACATCTACCACAAAATCGGGTGTCAGATTTTTCCACTGTATATAATGATACACTACCGCCGGCCTCCATGCCTCTTGGTTAATGCCCCCATGCTGCGTTTCTATCTTGCGCAGCCCTGACAGAAAACAGGCATCGCTAACCAGTTTACTACCCTTACCATGATCTATATGGCGGTCTTCTATAGCATTAGCAATAACAATATCCGGCTGATATTTACGAATCATCTCAATTACCTTAAGCTGGTGCTGTTCATCGTTAGTAAAAAATCCATCGCGAAAACGCAGGTTTTCCCTTATTGACACACCCAGTATTTTTCCGGCATTGTCTGCTTCTTCATCCCTAATTTCGGCAGTGCCACGGGTACCAAGCTCTCCGCGGGTAAGATCTATAATACCTACTTTTTTACCAAGGGAAATTTCTTTGGCTATTGTACCGCCGCAACTAAGTTCTACATCATCGGGGTGGGCGCCAAAAACAAGTATATCTAATTTCATTATTGTAATTGCAAAGTTTAAAGGTGCAAAGTTACAAAGATTTTATGGAGGAAGTGGCAAAGTTACAAAGCCACAAAGTTAATGTGTAACCTCTTTAACCACAATTTGGTGTTCTATGGGTATCTTAGAAGGAGCCATGTACATCAAATCCAAAAAAATTTAAATTACAAAACTTTTCGCATTGTCATGCTTTTATTTACCGTCTCAAAAAATTCTTTCTCGGGGTTGCTGTCTTTGGTAATGCCGCAGCCAATATAAAGGTGCGCTACATTACCCTCAATTTTCATGCAGCGTAGGTTAACAAACAAATTTGTTATGAGGCGGCCTGTAGCAGCATCTGCATTAAGTTCTCCTAAATAACCAGAGTAAAACTCCCTGTTATATCCTTCATTTTTTATAAGAAATTCTTTAGCATCAGCTTTTGGCAAGCCACATATAGCAGGGGTGGGGTGTAGCGTATGTATAACCTCCTTAATGTTCTTACCTTTATTTAGTTCTGCAGATATATCTGTTTTTATATGTACAATATTGCCTGCCTTAAAAGTGTAAGGTTCGGTTGTAACAATGTTTGCAGCATGCTCAAGCAGTTCTTCCAATATATAATTGGTTACAAACTGCTGCTCTTCCCGCTCTTTGGCTTCCCAAACGGTTTCCTCACCCTCTGTAAACAATTGTGTACCTGCAAGGGCCACCGTGTGCACGGTGTTATTTTCTACTTTAAGCAATTGCTCTGGCGTTGCACCCATCCACAACCCGGATTGCGGACTGAAAAAACAATACCTAAATGCAGCAGGATATGTATATAAAAGCTTTTCATAAATTAAGGTAACATCAGTATCGTTATATTCAACAGCTTCGGTGCGCGATGTTACCAGTTTTTTAAACTGCCCGGCATTTATAGCCGCTACACTTTTAGTTACCAATGACTCAAAATCAGCTTTTGCTTCTTTGCTAATGTCAAAAGATTTGGGCTGCAATTTTTTAAACCCGCCCTCTTCAATTTCGGCAGTTATAACTTCGGCAGCATCAAAAGGTATAAATATAGCATCGCCATCAAAAGGAGCGAATACAAAACCTTTCTCTTTAAAACCAGTTGGGTTATGCTGCGTGTTATTCTTCTGAAAAACACCGGTTATGTTTTCGCTTTCCGGCTGGCTATATACTGCAAAAGGCAATTGCGCAGCAAGCTGCTCTTTTATTTTTAAAAATATATCTCTCATCTACTATATTTGGTTGGTTGATAGTTGTTGGTGATTGGTTGATGGCAGCTACTAACAACTATCAACCAAAAACCATCAACTAAATTATCTCTTCCTCGGCAGTATCATATTGGTAATTTTGCAAAGCGATATGAGCCTGTCCTCTTCATCGGTAATTTTTATTTCCCACAAATGCAGGCTCCTGCCCTGGTGTACAATCCTTGCAGTACCTGTTACTATGCCATCGCGCTTGCTGCGCAGGTGGTTTGCAGAAATCTCGATGCCTCTAACTTCCTGCAATTCCGGATTTACAAACATGAGCGATGCTGCACTGCCCACACTTTCGGCAAGGGCAACACTTGCGCCGCCATGCAATAGGCCCATAGGCTGGTGTACGCGGTAATCAACAGGCATGGTAGCCTGCAGGAAGCCTTCGGCAGCATCTGTATATACAATGCCCAGGGTTTCCATAAGGGTGTTTTTACTATAGTCATTGCACATTTTTAATGCTTTTTCTTTATCAAATGCCATCGTGGTTTGTTTTTGTAAAGATAACAAAAGCCCTAATGCTCTGGCTATCGTTAGCAATAAGACTCAACATAATTTGCATGCATTTTTGCGTTTTACCATTAAATTATTGTCTCGCAGGGAGCCGCGAAGCAGTACTATAAATGGTAGTAAAAAATGTAAGAAGCCGTAAAGCCCGGAGCCCTTGCAAAAAAAGTTTAAACTATTGGTGTTAAACAAATTTGTAATTAAAAACAAATTGATGCCGATAACTAAAAGTATTATATAACAATAGATGTATTATAAAGCAGTAAGCAGCCCCGCCATATTAATGTATTTGCCTTCGCGGCCGGTTATCCTGTACTCAAAAGTATAGGTAAGGTTACCTTCTAAAAAATCTTTGTAATAGCGGGTATCGTGTATCATTCGTTCATGATCGGTAATATCGGGTGGTGGCAGGGTAAGCTCTGTATTGCTTATGCCCTCAACAATAAATTCGTAAGTGTCTTTTTCAAAAGTTTTTATTATTCCCGATAATTTAAAATCATCACTATCAGTATTGTTATAAATATCCATATCCAGTTTTATGGTATGTTCTCTATATTCGGCAGCAATGCTGTGCTCATTCTCTTTAAATTTAAAATGGCCATCGGTTTTAAAGAATTCTTTAAAACCGTCAAATATTTTTTTTATTTCCTCACGTTTTAATTCTTTACGCTTGTACTCATACTTTCTTTTATATTCGTCATGTTCCGCCTTTATATCAATTTTTATTTTGAGGTATCCTAAGTCCATAGTAAGGGTAGTTTAGTTTAAAGTTCGACAACTTTAGGTTTGTAAAAATTTACATAAAAAAACGCATCAGGATTAACTCCGGCCTCTACCACTTTAGCTTTAACTAATTCTGCTTTGCCTGCATCATCACTTATCTCAAGAAAAGTTAAAAACTCCGTGAGGCTTGTAAATTTAAAGCTCAGGTCTGTATTAAGGGAATACTCTGTAATGCTATATTGTGCCGCAGATATCTCAATCCCCGACTTTTTAAAAGCCTCGTGTATGGTTTTCAGGTTTTCGTTCATGGCAGGTGTATTTTAAGCCCGGTTAATTAATATTTATTTTCTTAGAGGTAATTATCTCACTAAGAATCAGTCACAAATTATTAATTAAATTTTAATCAGGGTCTTAAAATAGCCATAAAGTTTAAAGGCAATTAAACCTTATTTTTTTAGTAAGGTATTTATAGTAATCTGCATTGCAGCAATAGTTTTTTCCTGTGCGGCAATTGTTTTTAAGAGAGCGTCTTTTTCGGTAGAATAATCGGTATTAGAACTTTCTTCAACGGTTGAGTATTGTGGTGATGCCGTATAGCCTTTGTTTTTAAGGTAAAGGTCGATATTTATAAATTCGTCGAGGGAAATGCCATATTCTTCACAAATTTTTTGCATTATTTCAACCTTCGGATACGATATACCACGTACATAAGTTCCAACAACACTTTTTTTAAGGCCAAACTTAGCACCAAAATCATCCTGCGATAAAAAATTGTTTTCGCATAAATATTTAATATTCAGTCCTATATAATTTTTAGTTGGCATATTAATTATTTATAAAAAGAATTTTAGTTGTTTTTACGATTTAAATTTTTATATTTAACTTTATAAATATACAGAAAATTTTTGCAAATAGCCAAAGTATGACAGTTAGCGAATTTTTGAAAGAAAGGAATACAAAGATTATAGAACGATATAAACAGCTTAAGGACAATAAGGTGCCCGGAAGCGAAGCAAAAAAAATTATAAGCAAGGAGTTTGCCGGGCTGTCTATACATACCATTGGGCAAATAATTTATAATAAAGAATATTCTAACAGCCCTTATAAAGACAGGCCATAAAAAAAGCTCTGGGTAGATTTCCCAAAGCTTTTTCCTGAATTAATAAGTAAGATATATTTTTTACAGCTTGTCTGTTTCTACTATTTGTAGCTTGCCAACCGGTACACTATCTGTTGTGTCTTTAATTAGTAATACACCAAAAATATTTAGGGGTATATCTATACCTTCATCTGAGTTTCGAATTTCATCCAGTATTGTTTCATAATCGGCCGGGTTAAGTATAAGCGAATCGCCTTTATCTATTTTTTTAGCTAAAAGATAATCCCTCAGTGAGGCTATAGAAATACCATGTGCAACGACTACAAATTCTGACATATTAGTTTGTTTTATAGTGCTAATTTAGCATCATAAAATTTAATTTTGTACAAGGTTTTGTTAAATTCAAAACATCCTGATTATCCAAAATCAAATAATCTGGCAATCTAACCGTCTAATTAAGCTATCTTTGCACAAAATTAAAATTGCAATGGCCACATTTACTGACTTCGACTTACCAAAATCGCTACAAAAAGCCCTCGACGATATGGGGTTTATAACTCCTACGCCCATACAGGAGCGTGCTATGCCGGTAATACTTAGTGGCCGTGATATGATGGGTATTGCGCAAACCGGTACGGGTAAAACCTTTGCATACCTGTTGCCTATATTAAAGCACTGGAAGTTTGCAAAAATACATGTGCCCCGCGTAGTAATTATTGTGCCAACGCGTGAGCTTGTGGTTCAGGTAGCCGAAGAGGTAGAGAAACTTACTAAATACATGTCTGTACGTACCGTAGGTATTTATGGTGGTGTAAATATTAACACTCAAAAAACCCGTGTGTATGAAGGTGTAGATATATTAGTAGGTACGCCCGGCAGGATGATGGACCTTGCTCTTGACAATGTTTTGCGCTTTGATGAGGTGCAAAAACTGGTAATAGATGAGTTTGATGAGATATTGAATCTTGGTTTCCGTACACAAATTACTGCCATATTCTCTATGATGAAGGCTAAGAGGCAAAACATACTATTCTCTGCAACCATGACAGAAGATGTAGATGATATGCTTAATGATTATTTTGATTTTCCTGAAGAGGTTTCGCTTGCAGCATCGGGCACACCGTTAGACCAGATAGAACAATTGGGGTATCATGTACCTAACTTTCTTACCAAGATAAACTTACTTAAAAACCTGTTGCAGGACGAAACCCTGGAACGTATATTGGTTTTTGTAAATAATAAAAAAACAGCCGACCTTGTTATGGATGCCCTTGAAGAGGATCATGACGGGCAGTTTGGGGTTATACATTCTAATAAGTCGCAAAATTACAGGCTTAATACTATGGCATCGTTTCAGGCGGGCGAGATTCGTGGTATAGTAACTACCGATGTTATGGCGCGTGGCCTTGACATATCTGATATTTCGCATGTTATTAATATGGAGTTCCCGGAAGTGCCGGAGCAGTACATTCACCGCATAGGCCGTACAGGCCGTGCCGATAAAACAGGTATTGCCATAAGTTTTATTGCACCATCTGAGCAGGAGATACAAATAGAAGCTGAGGTGCTTATGGAAAAAGAGCTTGAATTTTTAGAGCTTCCTGGTGGCCTTGAAATAGCGGAGAAGCTATTGGAATTTGAGAAAGATAAAAAGAAAATGAAGGTGTTGCTCCGCACGCCTAAAAAATCGGCCGACGGAGCCTTTCATGACAAGAAAGAAAAAAATAAAAAGGTAAATATGGGTGGCCCGGCTAAGACAAAACCCCGCAAAACAAAACCTACTAACCGTGGTGTAGAACGCACACGTGATGCTAAAAGGAAAAAGAAGAAGTAGTACTTGTAATAAATAAAAATAAGCCACGAATTACACTAATTTTCACCAATTTTAATTGGGAGATTTTTGTAATTCGTGGCTTGTCTTTTTGATGCTATAATGCAGGTTTATTGATAATTTCAGATGTAGCAGAGTCGTTGCAAAGTACGAAGCAATCTTATAATCTGCTGTGAAATGAAATGTCAACTCCATTTCAACAAGGAAAAAATATCAGGAGTGAAGCTAATCTAATATCTAATATCTAAAATGTCTATTTATTAGCAGTAAACACTAAGCAAACCGGAGAGCAAAGTTCAATTTTCTTTTTGGTATCTGTAAGCATGCCGGTACTTTTATCTCTTTTAAAAATAGTAATATTGTTAGTGTTCTGGTTAGCAACTAATATGTAACTATCTGTAGGGTCTACGGTAAAGTTGCGTGGGCCTGCGCCTTGTGTGCTTATTTGTTGTACAAGGTTAACTAAGCCGTTAGCATGAACCCTAAATACTGATATGCTGTTGGCATCCATCCTGTTTGTTGCATATAGGTATTTGCCATCATTACTAAAGTGAATATCGGCACTGCCATTTTTAGCCATAAAACTTTCGGGCAGGCCTACAGTGCTTACCTGTATTTGTTCCAGCTTATCATTCATATAACTAAATACTGTCAGCGATCCGTCCATTTCGCCAAGCAGGTATATAAATGTCCCGTTAGGGTTAATAACGAGATGACGTGGCCCACTGCCCGGCTTTACTGCTGTTGTACCTTTTAAAACCAGGGTTTTATCGCCACCGTTAGGGTTGTAGCTGTACATGTAAATCTTATCGGTACCTAAGTCATTAGCAAAAACATATTTTTTATCGGGAGAAAAGTACACCATGTGTACGTGCGGCCCTTCCTGGCGCGATTTATCAGGGCCTGTGCCTGTGTGCTTAACAACCTGTTTGGCATCGTTAAGGCTGCCATCGGCTTTCTTTTCAAAAACGGCAATTGTCCCGCCACTGTAATTAGCAACAATAACATTTTTATCGTCGTTAATTATATAGCAAGGGTCGGCACCCTTAGAATCTTTTTTACTTAAAAAATCCAGTTTGCCACTTGCAGGAGCATATTTAAAAGCGCTCACGGCACTGTTCTTACCATCTTCGTTAACGCTGTATACAAACTTTTTATCGGCACTTACGGTTAGGTAGCTTGGGTTAACCACGCTGCCATCGGTGCTGGATTTTAATTTAAATTCAAGTGTATTGGCATTAAAATCATATACATAGATACCTTTACTGGTACAGGCGTTAGTATACGTTCCCACAATAAGGTTGTAATTATCCTGTGCAGTAACATTCATAAAGGTGAGTAATAATAAAGCGAATATAGATTTCATATAGTGCAATTTGGTATCTACAAATGTATAATTTTTAAATAGCATCTAAAATTTATAGCCGCCATTTGGGGTTTTATTTACAATAAAATTGTGTATTTTTGACAAACTTTCAAACGAATGCAGTTTAAACACCCGGAAATCCTTTACTTTTTATTCCTGCTGGCTATCCCCATCCTGGTACATTTGTTTCAGTTACGCCGTTTTCAAAAACAATATTTTACTAATGTGCGCTTCCTTAAGGAGCTTAGCATGCAAACCCGCAAAAGTTCGGTCATAAAAAAATGGCTGTTGCTTGCCGTCCGTTTATTGCTGCTTGCCTGCCTTGTAATGGCTTTTGCACAGCCGTTTTTTAAAGCAAAAGATAATGCCAATACAGGCAACCAAATGATTATCCTGCTCGATAATTCTTTCTCTATGCAAGCTAAAGGCAGCCGTGGCGAACTGCTTAAACGCGCCGTTCAGGATTTATTGGAAAATACACCCGAAGGCCAGCAATTCTCGTTAATAACAAATACCAATGCTTATTGGGATACCGATATAAAATCAATACAAAAAGACCTGCAGAATATTACCTATACGGATGTGCCTTTCCGCCCGGATTTTTTGCTGACCAAAGCACAGGCTAAAAACCCGAATACTGGCAAAGATGTAGTGCTAATTACCGATGCCGTAAATCTTGACAGTAAAGATGTGAGCAAATTTGGCGGAGGCAGCCCTGTGTATGCCATAACATCTGAAGCACAAAATAACAAGAACATAGCTGTAGATAGTGTTTACATATCGCAAACTATGGATAACTTTTACGAGGTTAAGGTAGATATGCGTGCCTATGGCAAATTTGAAGATGATGTGCCCATTGCCCTTTATAACGGCAAAAACCTGACAGCAAAAACACTGGTTAAGTTTGACGCCGAAAAGAAAAGCAGCACATTTACAATACCTAAAAAAGATTTTCACGGCTATGTAACTATTACAGATGGCAGCCTTGATTATGATAACACCTATTATTTCAGTATTTCGAAACCATTTAAATCTAACGTGGTTGCTATTGGCGAGCCTGTAAAAAATGCATTCTTATCGCGCATATACACTCCGGACGATTTTAATTTTACCGATACCCAGTTGGCAACTTTAGATTATAACAGCCTCGAAAAACAGGATGCCATTATACTGAATGAGCTAACCGAAATTCCGCAGTCTTTAATAACTACACTTAAAGATTTTTATGCTAAAGGTGGCAACCTTGTTATTATTCCATCTGCGCAAGGGAGCCTGCAAAATCTTAATGCTTTGCTGGGAACATTTGGCAGTACGGTTTATAAACCGTTTGCAACAGGTGAGAGGTTAATTACTAAAATATCATTTAGCCATCCGTTGTACCAGACAGTGTTTGAAAAGAAAACCGAAAATTTTCAGTATCCTAAAACCAATGCCGGTTTTACACTAAGTGGCAATGCACTACCTGTATTGTCGTATAACGATGGTACACCATTTCTTGCATCGTTAAATAACAGGCTGGGCACTGTGTATGTTTTTGCCGCCCCGGTAAATAAAACCAACAGCAACTTCCAGAACTCGCCGCTTATTGTGCCTACGTATTATAATATGGCATTAAGCAGTGGCAAAATAGGTATTAGTGCTATAAAAATAGGGCAAAACCAAAGTTTACTGTTAGATGCAGTACTGTCTAAAGATGTGGTGCTTGCCGTTAAAAACGATAAGGCCGATTTTATACCTATGCAACAGGTGCTAAATAATAAAGTGAAGCTTTCTTTTGGCGATTACCCCGAACTGGCCGGTAACTATGGCATTTTTAAGGGTGATGAAAACCTTAAGAATATAAGCTTTAACCATGCCCGTACAGAGAGTAACCTTAACCTGCAAAATACTGCGGTGCTGAGCGACTTTACTAAAGCCGACTCTGTAGCTACGGTATATAATGATATTAAAAGTGGCCGCACCGCCAGCGAATTGTGGAAGTGGTTTATAGTAGGCACACTGATCTTTTTATTACTTGAATTATTTATACAAAAATTTGTAAAATGAACCTGATATTTAAAAACGCCGTTATTATTGATGCTAAAAGCCCGTATAACAACAAGGCTGTAGATATTAAAGTGGAAGGCGGCATTATAAAGAACATAGGTACTAACCTTGAAGCTGATGGCTTTGATGTAATTGAGCTTGATAACCTGCACATATCTAACGGTTGGTTTGACAGCTCTGTAAGTTTAGGCGAACCCGGTTATGAAGACCGTGAAACCCTTACTAACGGGCTTAACGCAGCTGCAAAAAGTGGCTTTACAGATGTTGCGCTTCAGCCTACAGGAAACCCAATTGCCGATAAACAGGCCGATATTGCTTTCCTTCTAAACAAATCGTTACATGCTGCTACAGCGGTACACCCTATAGGGGCACTTACAAAGAACAGCGAGGGCAAAGACATTGCCGAGCTTTATGATATGATGAATAGTGGTGCGGTAGCCTTTGGAGATTATAATAAATCGTTATCTGATGCTGCGATACTTAAGATAGCCTTACAGTATGTTCAGGATTTTGATGGGCTGGTTATTGCCTATTCGCAGGATGATAAAATAAAAGGTAAAGGTGTGGTTCATGAGGGCGAGGTAAGTACAAAACTTGGCCTTAAGGGTATCCCTACACTTGCCGAAGAATTACAAATAGTACGCAACTTGTACCTTTTGGAATATACAGGAGGAAAGCTGCATATCCCAACAATATCTACAGCTAAATCGGTACAGCTTATTAAAGAGGCAAAAGCCAAAGGGCTTAATGTTACCTGCAGCGTTGCAGTGCACCACCTTATTTTTACCGATGATGTACTTACTGATTTTGACAGCCGTTATAAAGTAGCTCCGCCATTACGCACCGAAACCGAAAGGCAGGCACTGATTGCAGGTGTATTAGACGGAACTATAGACGTAATAACATCGGATCATAACCCGATAGACATCGAAAATAAAAAACTGGAGTTTGACCTTGCCAAAGATGGTACGATAGGTTTTGAAAGTGCCTTTGGAGCGCTGCAAACAGTACTGCCCCTTGAGATTATTGTAGCGAAATTTACTGCCGGTAAAGCTATTTTTGGCTTAACCGAAATTACAATTACTGAAGGTGCTGTGGCCTCATTCACGCTTTTTAACCCGGATGCAGAATGGGTGTTTACAAAAAAAGAGATCCTTTCTAAATCTAAGAATTCGGCTTTCCTTAAACAGAAAATGAAGGGTAGGGCTTACGGAATTTATAACAGGGGTAAACTGGTTTTAAGATCTTAATTATAGTATATTAAATTGCTACGCACTGCGTATCATATTCAAAAAATAAAATGAATAACACAATCGAAGAAGGAAAAAGCACGGCTATAACCGCATACATACTTGTTGTAGGCGCACTGATAGCTATGTCTATGAATGCTGAAAATAAAAACCCGTATGCATCGTTCCATATCAGGCAGGCAATGGGATTGTCGATACTTTTTGTGGCCATAGGTTATTCTATAAGCGGTTTTGCCGACCCAATGATTACTTATCCTTTCTGGATATTTATGGCGGTACTGTGGAGTTATGGTATCATTACAGCCATTAAGGGCGAGACAACCCCGATACCGTTGTTAGGTAATTTTTTTCAGAAATTTTTTAAAAAGCTATAATCGATGGATTTGTCATTATACCACTTAGTAAGGGAGCCTAAAGTAAAACTGGATAAAAATCCGCTATTATTATTACTTCACGGTTACGGCAGTAACGAAGAAGATCTTTTTGGCTTCGCAGGTCAGTTACCCGACGAATATTTAGTAATATCTGCGCGTGCGCCTTACAGCCTTCCGCCGTATGGCAACGCATGGTATGCCATAGATTTTGATGCCGATATGAATAAGTTTACCGATAACGTTCAGGCAGCAGAATCGCGCGACCTCATCGCTAAATTTATAGATGAAGTTATCGAAGCGTATCCTGCAGATGCTGCTAACGTTACACTTCTTGGTTTTAGCCAGGGTACAATTTTAAGCTATGCAGTAGCATTAACCTATCCGGAAAAAGTTAGCCGCGTTGTAGCACTCAGCGGCTATTTAAACATGGATATTATAGAGAATATAAACAGCAGGGATCTATCTAATCTTAGCTTTTTTATATCGCATGGGGTTGTAGACCAGGTTATCCCTGTAGAGTGGGCACGCAAAGCCCCGGAATACCTGCAGGCAAAAGGCATCCCTGTAGAGTACCATGAGTACCCGGTAGGGCATGGGGTAGCCCCACAAAACTTTAATGATTTGGTTAAATGGCTTAATAAATAATTTTTTTTACCACGAATTTCACGAATTTCACAAATTGATTCGTGTCAATTTGTGAAATTCGTGGCTAAAATTTATCTGTTAGGATTTTGCTTAATATATACTTCTGTAGCACCAAGGCCGTATTTTTGATAGTCAGCATCTCTAAAGGTAATGCCTTCGTAACGGCCTAACATAAAGTCGAGTTCGGCTTTAAGCACTCCTTCACCCACACCGTGAATAAACACCACTTTAGGCATCCTGTTTTTAATGGCAAATTCCAGTTGGCGTTTGGCAGTATCGGCCTGGATTGTTAATATGTCATAGTTGCTCATGCCACGTTTGTTAGGTACAAGCTTTTCTATGTGCAGGTCTATCTCTAATACAAAGCCTTCACCTTTTTCTTTTTTCTCTTTTACAAAGCTGCGTTTTTTAGGCAGTTCCTTTTCACGCAGCACCGAGTGTACACTTTGGTTTGCAAATAAAGAGTTCATCTCTTTAGTATTGGCAATAGCAACCAGTTCATTTTCTTCAAAAAACAGGTCGAAGCCTTCGGTGGTTTCAATTAAAACCTTGCCATTTTTATATGCTTTTACCTTTCCGCTAAAAGAATCATCCAGAACTGTAACGGTATCTCCGGCCTTAAACTTCATCATCATTGTTGTTAGAGTCGTATTTGCCGGGTACCTTGCTCATTAGCTTCATAAGCCCCAGCATAAAAATAATTATTGCAACAACCATTATAATAACATTTGGCCTGGCCAGCGACTGCTCATACAATGCCACAAAAGCCGCGGCAAACATTAGTATTATGTAAATGGTTTTCATGCCGTAAATGTAGTAAAATAGAATAAAAAATCCCCTGTGTTTTGCAGGGGATTGTGTAGATGGTTGCTATTATCAGGCATTTGCCGCAACTGCGCCAACAATAGAAATTACTATTGCAATAACATAGAATGAGATACCTATAATGGTTAGTATGCCTACAAATTTGTAATGCGATTTCAGGTTTTCAAAAGCAGTAGTTAAATTTTCTGTATTATTTGTGTTTAGCGCATTTTTTGCATTTGATGCAAATTTAAAAAGGTATAATACCGGGAAAAAGTAAAATACAGCCATTACTAAAAAAAATACTCCCATTGCTGCACCGCCAAACATACCCATAGCTGCCATGGGGCCCATGCCTGCAGCGCCATTGCCTAAACCAGATCCCATGGTCGCTCCCATTGCAAACATACCAAAGGCAGCCAATACCATAAAGCCAATGAAAATAAAACCGACAATAGAAAGTAAGGTAGCCCATTTGGCTGTTTCCCTTACAAAGTCCTGCGCCTGTTGTGTAAGCTGAAGTTCAAATTTGTTAAAAGCAGATTCCTGCTCGTTAAATGAGGAATAATTGTCCATAGTACTTGTTTTTATTGTTAATAATCAATTGTTTATTTTTCAAAATCCTTTAGCGTTTTTGTCATAATGCTCACACAATCCAGTAACTGCTCCTGGTTCATAACTAACGGCGGCGCAAAGCGGATTATGTTACCATGTGTAGGCTTTGCAAGCAGGCCATTATCTTTAAGTGCCATACAGATATCCCAGGCAGTAGAGCTGTCTTCGCTGTCGTTAATAACAATGGCATTTAGCAGGCCCTTGCCGCGCACAAGTGTTGCAATGTTGCTTTGTGCTATATAATTATTCATCTTCTCTCGAAAAAGCTCACCAAGAATAGTGGCATTTTCTGCAAGGTTTTCTTTGGTTACCACTTCAAGCGCAGCTATGGCAACGGCTGCAGCAATAGGGTTGCCACCAAAGGTAGAGCCATGCTGTCCCGGCTTTATTACATTCATTACCTCGTCATTTGCCAATACTGCCGAAACCGGGTACACACCACCCGAAAGCGCCTTGCCTAAAATTAAAACATCCGGCTGTACATTTTCATGGTTAACGGCAAGCAATTTCCCTGTACGTGCAATGCCCGTCTGTACTTCATCGGCAATAAAAAGAACATTATGCTCTTCGCATAATGCCTTGGCTTTAGCAAGATAACCATCGGCAGGAACATATACTCCTGCTTCTCCCTGAATAGGTTCTACCAGGAATCCTGCAATATTTTTAGATGATGTTATGGCCTGTTCTAAAGCAGCAATATCATCATAAGGGATCTTAATAAACCCGGCTGTATACGGTCCGAAATTTTTACGGGCATTTTCATCGTTAGAGAAAGATATAATGGTTGTAGTCCTGCCATGAAAGTTGTTTTCGCACACAATAATCTGCGCTTCCTGTTCGACAATGCCCTTGCGCTCATAAGCCCATTTGCGGCAAAGCTTTATGGCCGTTTCTACAGCTTCGGCACCGGTGTTCATAGGGAGTACTTTGTCGTAGCCAAAATAATTTGCAATAAACTCTTCATACCTGCCCAGCTGGTCGTTATAAAAAGCGCGCGAAGTAAGCGTTAAGGTTTGCGCCTGGTTAATAAGGGCATTAATAATTTTGGGGTGGCAGTGCCCCTGGTTTACTGCAGAGTAGGCCGAAAGGAAATCGTAGTACCTTTTACCATCGGTATCCCAAACATATACTCCTTCGCCTTTGGCTAAAACCACAGGCAGCGGGTGGTAGTTATGGGCACCATATTTGTTCTCTAAGGCAATAGCATCTGCAGCATTAAATTTTTCTAAAACCGACATTCGAATTGTAATTTTATTTGCACAAAAAAGCAATTCCTTCTTATGGGAGAGAAATCATCCCTGTTAAAGCACGCAAATTACTAAAAATAAATGTACCTGCTGTTTTGTTTGTATTAAATGCAATTTTAGACCTTGTTCTTTGAACCGGTTTAATAATAATAACTGATTTTGATAATAATTAAAACCGACAGGATAGTAATTTGCTAATATTGAAATAGCTAATATCAACCCGACTCTAAAAGATTATTAACGAAATATAATAATAATTTTAGGTAATAAAAAACCCTAACCTGCTGTAAAGCTGATTAGGGTGTTTTTTGTAGCGAAGACGGGAGTTGAACCCGTGACCTCAGGGTTATGAATCCTGCGCTCTAACCGACTGAGCTACCTCGCCATTCTATTGAGCTATTCTGTGCCTCAATGCGGGTGCAAATATAAAACTTTATTTAAAATCTGCAAATAAAATTTTACAAAAAAATTATTTTATCAAATGCTTTTTTTAGAATGTTAATTATTATATATTTCCGAAAATTTTTACACCAATGGACGAAAAAATTAAGTACGAACTTGAATTCCCGATAACTTCATCGCCTCAGCTTTTATATCAATATATATCAACTCCATCAGGATTGTCTGAATGGTTTGCAGACAACGTTAATTCCCGCGGAGAATTTTTTACCTTTATTTGGGATGATACAGAGGAGAAGGCAAGGTTGTCTTCTAAAAAAAGCGGGGAGAAAGTTAAGTTCCGTTGGATAGACGAGGAAAATAATGATGGCGATTATTATTTTGAGCTACGCATTCTTGTAGACGAAATTACTAAAGATGTATCTTTAATGGTGGTAGACTTTGCCGTAGAAGATGATATGCGTGAGTCTAAACAGTTATGGGAAAACCAGATATCCGACTTAAAGCATGTTTTAGGTTCTGTTTAAAACATTCATTTAATTACAGTATATTTGCCCTGAATTTTTCAGGGCTTTTTTTATGATAAATTATAACGGTAGCATTGTTGCCGAAACTCGTATCTCTATACATCAAAACAGGGCTTTTCTTTATGGCGATGCTATTTTTGAAACACTTAAAGTTTTAGATAATAAGGTGCTTTTTCTTGAAGACCACTATTTTCGCCTTATGGCATCTTTGCGTATTGTGCGCATGGAAATCCCGATGAACTTTACTATGGAGTACATGGAGGAACAGGTTATAAATTTAATTAATGCCCTGCCGCCTGCTGCATCGGTTCGTGCCCGCATTACTTTTTTCAGGAAGGAGGGAGGCCGATATTTACCCCTTACAAACGATGCTGAGTTTATTGTAACAGCCGAGGCAATTGAGACACCTCTATATACTCTCAATACCGCACCTTATGAGGTAGAATTGTTTAAAGACTACTATGTAGCCAAACAACTGCTTTCTACTCTTAAAAGCACTAATAAAATGGTGCAGATAACGGGTAGTATTTTTGCTCAGGAAAATGGTTACAACAATTGCCTTGTTATTAATGATGATAAAAATGTGGTTGAAGCCCTGCAGGGAAATTTGTTTATGCTTACAGGCGCTAAACTGGTTACACCACCATTATCTGATGGGTGCCTTAACGGTATAATGCGTAAACAAATATTGGCATTGGCAGCTAAAGTGGAAGGTATGGAAGTTATAGAGGCATCAATATCGCCGTTTGATCTTCAAAAAGCCGACGAGCTATTTATTACTAATGTTATAACCGGTATACAGCCCATAACAAAATACCGCAAAAAAGAATTTAGCAACACAACTGCTGCCGAATTACTTAAAAGGCTTAATGCAAAAATAAGATTTAGTTAGTTTAAGGCAGGATTTTCGGGCGCATTGCTCCAAATAAGGTAGTCGCCACCCAGTTCCATAATTTTTTCCTTCCAAAAAGAAGTACTTGATTTACCTATAATTTTATTGTTATACCTGTTTTCGGATATTATCCATGAATTTTCTTCAAGTTCATCCTCAAGCTGGTGGGCATTCCAACCACTATATCCTAAAAAGAAACGTATATTATTCTTTTTTATAAGCCCGTTGTTTATAAGGTCTTTAGTAGAATCGAAATCACCACCCCAGTAAATACCGTTAGATATCTCTATACTGCCGGGTATGAGCTCTGGTATGTTGTGTATAAAGTACAAATTGTCCTGCTCTACAGGGCCACCATTGTATATTTTAAAACTCGCCGTTATCTCTGGTATAAGGTCGTTTATAGAATAGCCTAATGGTTTATTAAGGATGAAGCCTACGGAGCCCTCGTCATTATGATCGGCCAGCAATACTACCGACCTGTTAAAAGACTGATCTCCGATAGTAGAAGGTTCTGCGACAAGCAAATGTCCTTTTTTAGGTTTAAGTGAAATCATCTTCTTACAATTTGAAATAAATTTAACTAAAAAAACGTCGCTACCAAAAATATTCACAAAGATTTAAAAAAAAAGCTTCTCATAATAGAGAAGCTTTAACTTATAAAACAATAATTGTTATATTATTTTCCATTTACGTGTGCATCAAGCTCTGCACCCGGCTTAAATTTCACTACGTTTTTAGCAGCAATGCTTATAGAATCGCCGGTTTGAGGATTTCTTCCTTCTCTTGCAGCCCTGTTAGAAACTGAAAAAGAACCGAAACCTACTAAAGAAACTCTGCCACCTTTATTAAGTGCTCCACTTACGTGTTCTACAAAAGACTCAAGTGCTTTTTTAGCAGCCCCTTTAGATATCCCTGCATCTGCAGCTATTGCGTCGATTAATTCTGATTTGTTCATAATACCTGTAATTAATTGTTTGGTTAAAATTATTGTTTTTCTAATTTCCTGTTATACAAATTTAACAGGAATAACAAACCATGCAAGTTTTTTCTGCATTTTTCATTTTAATTGTTAATAACTTTTTTTATTATGTTAATAATCACAGTTGTTTTGTAATAATTTTATAATAAATTGAAGTTTTCGCATTACAAAGCTACAGCATTCTCAGTAAAAGTCATGCCATTTAACAGTTCGTTAGCACTCATTTTACGCCTTCCGGGCATTTGCAGGCTTAAAAGGCTAATAAAACCATTGGTTACAGCCACTCTAATCTCTTTTTTATCGGCAATTACTGCACCATTGTGTAAGTTGTGCTGCTCCTCTATAAAGGCCGTTTCGTAAACTTTTACACTTAATTCCTCTTCATTATCTTTTAAATAACACCATGCCGCCGGGTACGGACTAAGGCCCCGCACAAGGTTAAAAATTTGCTGTCCCGGCTTTGTCCAGTCTATCTTACAATTGTCCCTGTTTAATTTGTAAGCTGTTTTTATACCTTCTCCTGCCGGCTGGATTGTAGTATGTACGCTACCGCGCTCTATGAGCGTTAGTGTTTTTATAACGGTATCTTTCCCTAAATCCATAAGGCGGTCATGCAGCTCTCCTGCATTTTCGGCAGCACCAATCTCAGTTTCTGCTCTCAGTATCATGGCACCGGTATCTATTTTATCGTCTATAAAAAAGGTAGTTACACCGGTAGTTTCTTCACCATTAATAACCGCCCAGTTTATGGGTGCAGCGCCACGGTATTGCGGTAATAATGACGCATGCAGGTTAAATGTACCCAGCTTAGGCATACGCCAAACTACCTCCGGCAACATCCTGAACGCCACCACAACTTGTAAATTAGCCTCAAGGCTGCGCAGTTCGGCTAAAAAACCTTCATCTTTAAGATTTGTGGGTTGCAGTAATTTTAAGTTCTTTTCGAGCGCATATTCTTTTACGGCAGAGTATTTTACTTTTTGTCCACGTCCGGCCGGTTTATCAGCTGCGGTAATTACTCCAACTATGGTGTAATTTTGTTGGTATATAGCATCGAGTATCCCTACGGCAAATTCGGGCGTACCCATGAAAATTATTCTTAGTTGCTCCATTTTACTTAAGAGTATATTGGTTGTATGTATTTATCGTTATCTTATTATGTTCAAGTAGCAATCGCACTGCAAAGACGGTTTCTTCGGGCGTGAGGCTCAGGCTGCTTTCAATTTCACGGGAGTCAAGCGCATTATCCTTCAGCAACTCAATAATGGCGGTTGCTGTTTCGAGCGGGCTTTTAGGCTTCCTGTTCTTGGTAATGCAATAGGAACAAATACCACAATCTGTAGTATTTTCTTCGTCAAAGTAATCAAGTATCAGGCGGCTTTTGCAGCGGGAAGTATTATTTATATACTGTATTACACTTTCAAACTGCTTAACTTTTATATCGTTTTGCTGCACCAGGAATTTAGATATCCGGTTTATGGTATGTTCATCTTCCCTAACTTCATTAAAAGTAATACTACTATCGTTACCCGTTGTCCTTAATGCTACAACCCCTTTTTGCTCCAGTTTTTGCAGCAACGTTATAAGTTCAGCCTCTGTAATACTGGCTTTTTTAGTAATTAAAGATGTATTAATCACGGTTTCCATTTCAAAGATACCGGTATAATTTCTAAGTATAGTAAGTATTGGCTCTTCTTCGGCGGGGTTAAGGCTAATGTAGCGAACCACTTCTTTACCCGGAATTAGAAACTGCAGGTTAACCTTCTCGGTAAATTCTTTAGAGAGTGTGAGTATACCCTGCCGGTCTAAGAACTGCAGGGCATTGTAGGCTTTAACAGGGTGAAATTTATATTTATGGCAAAAGTCATTATAATTAAAAGGGTAGGTTTCGCCCATACCTTCGCCATAAGCTATTTGCAGGTAAGTGTTAAGTTTTAAATATACATCTTTTAAAAACTTTTTATCGGGCAGCACATCTATAAACTGGTTTTGGGTAGTTTTAACATCCGATGTATTTACAAGAAGTACAGCAAATGCCTTTTGCCCATCGCGGCCGCCCCTGCCGGCTTCCTGATAGTAATTTTCTAAATTTTCTGGCAGCTGTATATGTATTACTGTTTTTACATTAGGCTTGTCTATGCCCATACCAAAGGCATTTGTAGCTACAATAACCTGTGCTTTCTCGTTAAGCCAGGCCTGCATATTGGCGTTCTTTTCTTTTTCCTTAAGCCCGCCATGGTAAAATGTAGCCCTAAAACCCAGGGAGTTTAATTGTTGCGACACATCATGGCACGACTTACGGTTGCGCACATATATTATAGATGGCCCTGCATTTTTTGTGAGCATTTGCTGTAACCGATACAGTTTATCCTCGGTATCAAAAACCATATATGCAATATTCTCACGGTAAAATGATTTTTTAAAGAGTACCGGCTTATTAAGATCGAGCTGCGTTACTATATCGTGTTGTACCCTTAATGTTGCCGATGCTGTTAACGCAAGAAAAGGTACTTGTGGCAAATGCTTTTTTAGTGCAGATATTTTGAGGTATGCCGGTCGAAAATCATGCCCCCATTGCGATACACAATGTGCTTCATCTACCGCAACAAGATTTATGGGGAGCTCTTTTATACGTTCTATGATCCAGTCTGCCTGCAGGCGCTCCGGAGATAGATATAAAAATTTATAGTTACCAAAACGGCAATTGTCAAGCAGGTCGCTAATTTCATTTACAGAGAGGCTCCCTGTAAGGGCAATGGCTTTTATTCCACGCTTATCAAGATTGTACACCTGGTCGTGCATTAAGGCTATCAATGGAGATATAACGAGGCACAAACCCTCCTGCATCATGGCCGGAACCTGAAAACAAACCGATTTGCCGCCGCCTGTAGGCATTAGCGCAAAGGTATCGTGCCCATCCAGCACCGACTGGATAATTTTATCCTGCGGGTTGCGAAAGGTGCCGTGCTGCCAATATTTCTTCAGGATATCGAGTGCCTGTTGCTGCATAAGTTTTTAAGAAAGATGCCCCAAGATAAAAAGAATTCTGTTATGGGGCGTGTCTTTTGGCACTTCTATTAAATCGTAGCCATAATTTTTGTAGGTTTCCTGTAAGTGTATTGCAATAAGCTTAGCCTGTTCATAGTTTTCATAACGGGCATCATCAGCAGTATATATTTCTTCCCAGGGTGGGAGGAAAAATATTTTTGTGTACACATGGTCACGGCATGCCTGGTCAAAAAAAGCAGGGTAACTATCGCCTATATAATGCATGTATGCTAAAACATCCGGGATACCGCGGTCTATAAAAACTGTAGGAGCTGCATCCTGTACAGCGGTATGGTATTGTTTTTTACGGCCTTCTAAAAGCAACTCGCTAAAAAGCAGTGGTTTTTCTAAAAAAAGTTGCTCTATACCCTGTTCACGTGCCTGGTGTATTACCTCCCGCGAAATCTCGGGGTAACAGGTATGCCCATAATTTGTTAATGCCTCTATTAACGTGGTCTTGCCCGATCCGGGTCCGCCTATAAGTACAACAATTTCCTTGCCCACAATTTTTGTATAAGCAGCAAATTTAATTAAACATTACTGATAATAAAAGTAGTTTATTCCTAAATCCATTGCTTACCCAGGTTCCTAAAATACATTGGTTACTAATTAAAATAAATTCGTTAATTGAGATTTACAGTAAAAGCCTTACAAATTGTAATGCAAAATAACAGTATCATCTTATTTAAAGTTAAAATTTAAAAATTACTACACAATTTTAATTTTATTAATGTGTTATCAGTATAAATAAACTATATTTACCTAAGTTGTTGTTAAACTATTTTGGTTAGTGTAATACAATATGTAATTTTACTATATAAATTTGAATGCGCTATGAAGAAATCACAAACTATCGACAGTTTTGATAATGTACAGGGAAGAGAAAAATATATGCATTATCAGTCCTTTAACAGAAAGGATGCTATTATGACGTACATACAACTGGGTGTTGCATCATTAATTATAATACTTGTATGCACGGGCTTATACGGTTTATCTAAATAATTGATTATATTTTGGACATAAAGAAAGCGCGGTACATATCGCGCTTTTTTTATAGACTTTACCCAGTCCATTTTATAATAAATCACTGTTTAGTCATTTGCTGTCTTTATTATGCGTATCTTTACATAAATACTTATAAATGATAAAGTTTAGCATTAACGACGAGGTTTACCAAGCAGGTAAATTTGGTTTAAAAACAGCATTAACTGTCTGGAAAATCAACCATGATAAAGATGGTTCTGTTACTTATAATTGCTCTGCAAACAAAGGCAGGGATGAACAGGTTTATACCGATAAACAAGTTTACTATCTTGCCGAATTGTACTAAAAACCGGTACTTAAAATACAATAGCTCAGCAGAAATGTTGGGCTATTTTTTTATATTTATTTTTCTAATCTATAAAAGTTTCTGCTTTGCATTTGCGGCCAGGGAGTTTTAGCACTGGGCTAAATATTAATTTAAATTTTGGTACAGGCCATGCGGTAGATGTGGTTAAAGTATAGATACACTATTATGCTGTAGAAAAAGGAATCATGTTTTTGATACTGCCGAGCCAATCTTCTATAAATTAAATGCCCGTAGATTGCGTACTTAAGCTTTTTATAGAGATGTCATAATAGTTACAAAGTTATATTTTAAATTAAGGGCTACTGCTATTATAAAGTTCAGGGTACCCACCTTAATATATTAAAATAGTAGCTGAAGCATTGCTTTAAAAGCTAAAAACCGATTCTATAAATTTACTAAATCCAGTATACTCTAATATGCCATTATTATATTTATAATTATGTCGTTAATACAAGTAACTAATTAAGTGTATGTATGAATATTGCCATGGCACCTTTATACCATTATTACGATTTAAATATGCCAGGGCAATTTTCATTAATAATTTTGCTTACGGTAAGCAGGAGTGCTATCTTTTTTACCTTTAACTAAGAGGTATGGCAGGCATTACTACATGTTTTGCAGCCATTAGATTGTGAATAGGTTTTTTTAGCCTCATTTACTGCTTCTTTGCATGACGAAAATTGTCCCAGGGATTTTTTGTCTGATGGCATATACTGGCAACCAGATTCGTGTACTTCGTGATCACCATTAGCCTGGGCACGATTGTTTACATAATAGTAGTTCATGATGTTAATATTTATTATTTATAATTAAGATGTTACGCTATTTCTTTTACCTTGTCATAATGTTCTACAGTTTTATGTAAGGCATCGGTGTAGTTAAAAAGGTCGTCGAGAGAAATAATTTCATTACGCACCTCTTTGCGCTGTTCATCAAGAGTTACAAAATATTTTTTTGCACTGTTAAAGTAGAGGCGGCATATAGTTTTGCGGTTATTATCGTCTAATAGTATGGCAAAGTAGGAAAGGGCATCGCGGTAAGCCACTCTTGCTACCGGTATTTTTTGTCTTAATATAGTTTTAATTATCATAAAAGCCTCAAGCTCGTCCTGAGTGGTTACCACTTGGTTAGGGTTTGCAGGTGGGTCTTGTACAAGTGCGGCATCCTGCTCCTGCACAACAGCATTTTCCTTTGTTAAGGCAGATTTTAGCCTATCGGTAATAATATCGCTTATGTATTGCTGTAAGGAAACCTTTGTAAGATTAGTAAATTGTTCTAACACCTTAGCTGTAATAACACTTGGATATACCTGGCGGGTAAAATGCTTAACAAAATCGATGCTGGGATTTGTAAACTCTGCATTTATAAGTTTTTTAAGTTCGTTGGTATATTTAAGGTCGCTTGCAGTGTTTACAATATTATCAAAATCGTAATATGCTTTGTGAAACTTTTTAAGCTCTTCTATCTGATTGTCTTTAATATCAGTAATGTCAAAAGAGAAAAAAGGTTTTTCATCCATTTTATTAGGCTCTACTAAATCGGTATAAAATTTATATTCTATGCCATTTGTAAGTATAGAAAATTTAGCCTTTGTAGTATGAAAGTACCTAAAAAGCTGCGATGCATTGTTTACATTTAGCGGGGCTGCATGGTGCTTACATTCTATGAGAATAATAGGATCGCCATTTTGCATAATTGCATAATCTATTTTTTCTCCCTGCTTAATACCAATGTCTGCAACCAGTTCTGGCGTTACTTCAAATGGGTTAAAAACATCATATCCCAGTTCTCTTATAAAGGGCATTATAAAAGCATTTTTAGTTGCTTCTTCTGTATTTACCTGAGCTTTTAGTTTATTAACCCTGTCTCCCAGTATTTTTATTTGATCTTTAAAGTCCATAGTATAGGCAATTAAAAATTTTGTTTACTTAAAAGATATTTAGATATATCTTCTCTTTCTATTACTGTTATGCCATTAGGCAATACCATTTGTATTTGTTTTGTAACCGGATTAATAAATAAAACAGAGCCACGCCTGCAGTTTTTAAACCTGAACCAAAATGCTGTTAAACCGGCTTTAAAGCCTTTTTTTGCAGTAGTATTAAAAACATGGTGAGAACACGAAACAGAGAAAAGGCATGTATTCCTTTTATAAACAGGAATTATCTGCCAGTATAGCCTTATAACTAATAACAGCACATGTTTCATTTTTTAAATACAACCATTTGGTTAGATGTTGTATACCCGGGTTTAGCACCCAGGCCAAAACACCCTGCATCTGGTTGTACAAATGTTGTTACACTTTCCAGGCCCATATAAGTCCAGCCTTGTGCAGTATAACTTTTTATAGTACTTTCTAATTGTTCTGCCACATGTTCAGAATTGCCATTTTTAGAATTTAGTAGGGCGACAAAGGGTACAACTTTATATTCCATGCTTTTAGGTTTTAAAATTCTTCAAACCTACTACACAGGCAAATACTCAATTTAAGGAATTCATCATTTTTACAATATTTATAAAAACTACAAAAAAATACCGGCACTGTGGCCGGTGTAAATTTTAATAAAAATGATTTTTTTAAACCAGTCCCATATCTTTTGCAATACTTATAAGATGCGTTGTGTTTCTTGCCTGTAATAAAGTCCGCATTTTTATAATGCGCTTTTCTATGCTGCTTGTGCTCGATACTTTTTTTTGTTCTAATTTAAATGTATCCACAATTTCGCTTTGTATAAGCCCATCTGCAAGTAGTTTAATAATTTCCAGGTCGGTGGAGTCTATGTCTAACAATAAGTCTGGCTTTCGTAAATGTTGTAATTGAGGCGAAATATAAGTCGTGCCATTATAAACTTCGGCAATGGCTTTTAGTAGCTGCGAACTGCTTTCGCGACTTTTAAGTACATATCCATTTACACTGCATTCATCCAGCAGGTGTCTTATTTTATAGCCTCTTTCTTCAATAGAGTATGCAATTATTTTTAAAGGCCAATTTTCTTTTCGAATTGCTTTTATAAGAGCTTCGCCAGATGCAATGTTATTGTTACGATTACCATTTGTAAACGATAGATCTGTAATAAGTAGATCAAAAGGATCATTATCTAATTGCGCTTTTTTAAGTTTCAATAAAGCTTCGTCGCAGTATTTGGCAAAAATAAGCGATTCAATGTTTAATGTTTTTAAAATAAGTTCCATTCCTATTCCTATGCTGTCTATATCTTCTGCAACTAAAATTTTTTTAAACATGTGTATTGTTATAGAGGGATTACAATCAAAATTTTAAGGCCTTTTATTGCCTCGTCAAATGTAATAGTACCATTAACTGATTTAATGCGGATATCCGCATTTTGCAATCCATTTTTGTAAAAAAAAATATTTTTCTTAATCCCTACGCCATTATCGGCATAGTTAATATGCAAATTTTTATCCAGAACATTAAATTTTATGACTACTAATGTAGCCTGGCTATGCTTTTTCATGTTCACCATAAACTCTTGTATAACACGATAAATAGTTGTTTTTTTATGTTCATCCATTTCATCCCAGTTAACGGTTTCGGCATTTGCAGGCAAAACATTAATAGTTTGCGATTTATAGCGGGCCAGCATTTCTATAAGTGCTACATAAAAATTAGTACCGGTGGCTACACTATTATTCTCTCTGGATATTTCGCGGGTCTTTTCATAAACGTTATCAAGTCTTTTTAATAATATTTCTTTTTTATCTGCTGTATCAAAATCAAGTGTTTCTGTAAACATCATCGTTTCAAAAACATCGCTTGCCAGTTCATCATGAATTTTTTTAGATATTCGGTTCTCAGTTTTATAGACTTCCGCCATTCTGTCTTTTTTGTGCTTAAGCCTTTGAATGTAAATAATAAAAAAAGCTAATAATACAATTATGGCAATGGCTAATCCTAACATTATTTTAGATGTTTTATCATTTTGTGCCTGTAGTTTATTTTTGGCATCTCGTGATTTAAGCTTCAAATTTTCTGTTTCGGCATTTTTAGCGTCATATTTTATGCTTGCAAATTCTGTTTTAGATTTTAACCTTGCATCATAGAGGCTATCACTTATAGTAATAAACTGCCGGGCAAACTCTTTTTGAGGCGATATGGCTATTAATATTTTTAAAGCAGCAAGCCGTTCGTCTGCAATTTTAAGGTTTGTGGCCATAGCGTATGCCTTTTGCGCATATTGTATGGCGCGTTCTTTCTTTTTATCAGTATAAAAATTTGCTAATTGTAAGTTGCTTGATACAATCCCGTTATTATCGTTAATTTTTGTTCGTATAGCCAAGCCATTTATAAGGTAGTTTAAAGTATAAGGTTTATTTATAGCACTACATACATTGCCTAAGTTATTTAGTACCCTGGCATGCGTTTCGGGGTGGTTTACTACAACGTCAGATGCTATTAATTTATTCAGTAGTGTGTATGCACGGTTGTACTCTTTTTTATCGGTATACACAGATGCAATGTTGTTAATAATTATGCATTTAGTTAAAGAGTCTGCTGCAATTTTCTCTGCCATTTCATAATTTTTAACAGACATGTTGTAATTTAAAAGCTTGCGATAACATATGCCTAAAAGGTTATACACACTACTAAGATAGTTTTTGTCTCCTGAATTTTTTAGCAGCATTAAAGCCTCCGTTGCGTTTTCTTCACTCCCAAAGTAATCGCCCGATAATTTTTGTATTCCGGCCATACTAATAAGTGAATATGCCTCGCCTACAGTATCTTTTGCTAAAATTCTAAGCACCCTGCATTGGTCAAAATAATAAAATGCACTATCATAAACTTGTTTTTTTTGAAAATAGGAGGCCTTTTGTGTGTTTTTGACTAATAAGATACTGTCTTTTGTACTTAAGGCGCTTACATATTGTTTAGATACATTTCTTTTACTGCATGCACTAACTAATACCAGCATTAGTAAGATAAAAAACGGGGAACAAATCTTAAAATTAAGTTTCATTCCCCGAAATTAATAAAAAGTTACAAAGGTTTATTTTATTTCGACTGCTCTTTAATACACAATTGCAAAACAGAAATTCATTTGTAATCTAATTTCACTTACAAACCATTACATTCATGATAGCATAAAGCTATATGCAAACCAGTCTGATCTTTGCTTAGCTCATCAAAGATTACATGAAATAATGTAATATCATATCGAAATAAATCTAAAAATATTTTTAATTAGAACCTTCCTTTAGGCGGTTTTGGTGGTACGGGTGGCGGCGGTGGCGCTGGGTTAAGAGGAATTAAACCATCATCAGTAGCATAAGTATCCTCTGCTGCGTTGTCACTTATAGTATCGTTATCACAAGATATTACAATACTACCCAGCAGCGCTAAAGCTGCCAGTAAAACTGTTTTTTTCATTTGTTTGTTTCTTAAAAATTAGACATGAGGCTGCCCGGATGGATCTTTTTTGCATAAAAAGCTTTAAATATCCATTATGGGTATGCCGGTAATTTTTGGGAAGTAAAGTGAGCTGTACAGTACCGCAGGTAATTATACTTCCCGGATAACTGTTGCAGTATGTACAGCAGCACTAAATGTTAAAAGTAGTTTTGTACATTTGCCCTGTTGCGCAGTAGGGCAATAACTAATTCTGGAGCAAAGAAATGGCTAAAGAATGTCATTGTCCTTTAAATTTCAGGTATTTACAATGATTTCCGATATTTCCAATTAATGCAGATAATTCCAATATATTTATAATATGGTTACGTTCAAAGAATACAAAGAAGCCATTTTAGCTAAGTACGAAAAAGATAAATATGTACAATTATTAGAGATTTTACATCCAAGTCCTGCAAAGCTTAAGCTATGGAGTTTGCATTTATTAGATTCTTTAAACGACGATGATAAAAAAATTTATGAGCGATTTTATACTACAGATTGCTTAACGGCTAAAAAAATTGAAGTTTTTGAAAACGATAAATTCAGGCCCATTAAAAATTTTTTAGAAAGAAAATCAGACTTAACAAACCCATTGAGTATAGAGCTGCTTGCAATTTTAATTGATGTAAAACCAAGGCCGTTTGAAAAATTCAGAAAGGAAGAAAATCATATTATAAGCAGTATAGATAATGTAATTATTGCTGCCGGCGAGGTAGGAGATGCCGATTATTTAGATGCTGCCGCAACACAAGGGCACACAGTTGCGCAGGAAGAGATAACTCTAAAAGAAGTAATGACTAATAATGGTAAAGAGGATAGTCATAATTCTCATTTTCGTTCTAATTATGAAATGGAGCAGAATGAAAGTAGCTCACAGGTTGCAACTTTTCCTCCCAAAAAAATTCTGTTTGGTGCAAGTCAAACCAATATATGGAGTAATGCCATAAAGCTTTTAGGTATTGTAGGTATAGCAATACTTGCAGGAATGATTATAAGCAAAGTTTATTTTAATGAAAATGAATGTATGGTTTGGAAAGACGACCATTACGAAACAACTCCATGCAGCAGTGAGGTACAGTCCTTAATAAATACATCTGTAATTGTATCAAATAAAGAACTTATTAAATACCAAAAGAAAATTCAGGTATGCGATACCACTACCTTTTTTAACCCGGATGGTACACCACGGGTATGGTATGGAAAAGTAGCAAATAAAAAATATGAATTTTTTACTTATCCGGGCATACATCCCTTAACAGGTAAAACGCTTAAGCATATTACACCATACATAATAAAGAAGTATGTAAAAGTTAGAAAATCTAATTAAGAAGCAAAAGCCAGATTAATTTATTTAAAATATTAATAGCCTAATAAGATAAAGCTCTTTATTCACAATTTCAGCACCTATATATTATAAGGACCAGCACTGGCAAGCGCATATTAGCGAAGGCCGCGCCCGCTGTTGCCTATAGCCTCCGCTTCGCTACGGGGCTGCCGGCTCCATCGGGGCTAAAAGCCAGCAGGATTTCCAATTTGCCAGCATTCCGTCCTTTATAGATGGGGTTGGGGGTGAGGTTAACATGCGCCGCAAGCGTAAACCTTAGTGTTCTCTCATCACTCTTATATGAATGTTTTTTTCTTTGTGAAACTCTGTGTCTTCTTTGCGGGATTTTGTGGTATAGCCTCCTTGAGTAAAGCTTTTGCGGGACTTCGTGTAACAACCCACGCGAAACAAAAAACTTCCGCCTCCAAACTTCACGTTAACAAAGAGTTAAGAAAAAGAATAAAAAAACATTATAAAAGCGCTTTGAAAAGTAAAAAGAAGTGCTACTTTTGCACCCGCTAACAAGCACAAGTTCATATATAGACTGACACAAGGAAAAAGAATTAGCAACAGGCAATTTGCACAAGCAAAGAACTTAGAGCTAAGGAAAGCTAAAAAAAATAAGTAAAAAAAAGCTTGCTTGATAAAGGTAAAAGATAGTATCTTTGCCACCCCAACTGAGAAGAAGGGGGAGTTCATTGCAAGACTGACTTATAGATTAAAGCAAGGTTCCAAACCGAAAGGTAAGGAAAAAAAAGAAAGAAATTTTTTTAAAAAAGCTTGTGAGAATAAAAAGAAGTTGTACTTTTGCAGCCGCTTTCAGGGGGAACATTAAACGTGAAACCTGAGACGGAAAGAAATGTAAGATACGTTCATAGACATATTGGATTGACAGCATAAGAGAGAGTAAGAATACTGGCTTTTATCGAATTAAAAAAAACTAGCAACAAAGGTCGTAAAAATATTTAAAATATACGATGAAGAGTTT